>Ga0181574_10000154_pt1 | contig 61356 bp, 57 predicted proteins | sample 101ome_24_FD_145600 | JGI IMG/M metagenome (GOLD analysis project Ga0181574, IMG submission 145600) | Coastal salt marsh microbial communities from the Groves Creek Marsh, Skidaway Island, Georgia - 101410AT metaG (spades assembly) | ecosystem: Environmental > Aquatic > Marine > Intertidal zone... | reverse complement strand
CCACGCTATAAATGGAGAATTGAGAATTGAGAATTGGTTAGTCGTTAGCTGTTAGCTGTTAGCATGGGTCTGTATTGCCGTTTATTTTGGCTATATGCAATGTGGAAATTTAATGACTGAATGGTGAAGTACAACAAATTCAAGAGCTGTCGTTTTTTATTGCCTAAACACAAATAGATGAGCTACGGAATAATGTTATTAAAATCAGACAGTTATTCATGGTTTATTTATTTTGTTTACTTCTTAAAAATGAGGCTCCAAGTAACGTTTTCTGTCATATGTTTTCTTCTTATAATTCCAACATCAGAAGCAAAATAATACCTAACTCTACCTCCAGATAGGAAATTCCCTTCGTCGTAGGTAAAAGTCGCATCGTTTGTGACTTCAAATACTACTACGTCTTTGTAATTTGTATTATCAATAGTTAATGTATCTAAAGTTTCAATGTAGAGGGTCTTATAAATATCCCCTGTATTCAACTCTGTCTTTGTCAGTGGATAAACAAAAACGCATGACAGCCCTCCATTATCACCTGGCTTCGATTTTTCTCAATAATACCTTGAAAAGATTGTGTCATTAGCTGATATAACTCCGAATTCAAGTGAAGGCAGTGGTAAGTACCGATGTAACTTAAAAGTGTAATTGTCTCTGGTACTTTTTGCTTCCCATGAGCCATATTCATAATGTAGTGTGTTTCCGCGACCTATAATAATGGCTGGTTGAAAGATGAACCTCGTAGTTGTAGTTCGATTTAGCGTTATTGAGTATTACCCTAAAACACGTGGGTTGGTCGGTAGCCTTATCTGACGGACCAAAAATTCCAGGTCGAGTTAAGGCACCAAATGAAAGTCCAACAGAAAAAAGGAGTACGCTTATAGTTAGTCGAATACGCATCATTGCTGATTTTTGGGTGAACATATATGAAAAAGAACTCACCGCTAAAAAGGTCAGATTTTCTTGACAAAACGCACTGAAGCAACTTCAGTTTTACGATGTAACAACGTCTGTCAATATATACGAAGTGACGTTACACCTTAAACTCCGAAGTCTCGTGAAACGTGATATCCGGGTTATTTGTACGGGCCATTTGGAGTACGTAGGGAGAAGATGCCAGATAAACCAGGTTTCCATCTTTATCGGTTACTATTTCCTTTGGACGGTACTGACAGAATTCTTTGATCTTATCCTCATCACCCGTCATCCAACAAGCTTTGTGAAAGGCAAGTGGCTCAAATCTACACTTAGCGGAGTATTCGTGTTCCAATCGATACTGGATTACCTCGAACTGCAGTTCGCCCACTACACCAATATACTTTCGATTACCCGGATTTTGCCGATACAACTGGGCAACTCCTTCATCTGTAAGTTGTTCAATACCTTTCTCGAGCTGCTTGGACTTCATTGGATCCAAGTTTATTACCTCCTTAAATATCTCAGGTGAGAAACTCGGGATTCCCTTGTATTGCAGCTCTTCTCCTTCCGTTAAGGTATCACCAATCTTGAAGTTTCCTGTATCGTACAATCCAATCACATCCCCGGGAAATGCGGATTCAATTACATTCTTGCTTTGAGCCAAGAAATTATATGGGTTGCTGAACCGAATGTCTTTTCCTAAACGCGTATGCAAATAGAACTTATTCCGTTTGAACTCCCCAGAGCATACGCGCAAAAAGGCAATACGGTCGCGGTGTTTAGGATCTAAGTTTGCGTGAATCTTAAAGATAAAACCGGTAAACTTCTTCTCGTCCGGTTTTACTTCTCTCACATCGGTATGTCTTGCCAGGGGCGATGGAGCGATCTTTACGAACGTGTCAAGCAATTCTTGTACACCAAAGTTGTTTACAGCTGAACCAAAGAATACCGGAGCAAGTAAGCCTTCTTTGTAAAGCGACTCATCAAACGCTTCGTAAACACCATCAATTAGTTCGACATCTTCACGTAATTGATTCGCATCCCGTTCTCCAACCAACTCGTCTAAGATTGGATCGGATAAATCCTCAACACTTGTGTAGTCTTTCGCTTTTTTGGTTTTATTGGCTTCAAATATGTTGAGTGATCTGTTGTGCAGTAAGTAGACACCCTTAAAATCGCGCCCCATATTAATTGGCCAGCTTAAAGGTCGCACGGAGATACTCAGCTCTTCCTCCAATTCGTCTAGCAAGTCAAACGGATCCTTACCGTCTCGGTCTAACTTATTGATAAAGACGATCACCGGAGTATTTCGCATTCGACATACTTCCATGAGTCGGCGCGTTTGTGCCTCCACCCCTTTTACGCAGTCGATAACCAAAATTACGCTGTCAACCGCTGTTAATGTTCGAAACGTATCTTCAGCAAAATCTTTGTGACCGGGCGTATCCAGAATATTTACAATGTTGTCCTTGTAATCGAAGGCCATTACAGAGGTAGCAACCGATATACCCCGCTGCTTCTCAATCTCCATGAAATCGGAGGTTGCGGTTTTTGTAATCTTATTATTCTTAACTGCACCGGCAACTTGAATGGCACCTCCAAACAGAAGTAGTTTTTCCGTCAGGGTTGTTTTACCGGCATCCGGGTGACTTATGATGCCAAAGGTTTTACGTTTTGCTATTTCTTTCTCGAGCGACATACAGTGGTGCAAGAATACAACTTCAATGGATATTTTGTGCGAATGGCAGTTGAGTTACTTCATGTTGTGATTTGATATTCAAGTCATCGAAACTTGTTCGTTCTAAAATCCGTGAGTTGCGAATTTGCTGCTTTTCGTTTGGTTGATTATGGGAGGCGGAGGGAGATTGTGACAAGCGGGAAAGTGTCTCCATGGAGACACTTTCCCGATATTCGACTGAATCATTACCGTCCAAATTCAAACTAAACCATATGGTTGTGCTCACTCTCTAATCACATCAACCATAAAACTGACCGTCTGTTAGACAACAAGAATTAACTTATAGATTGATTCAAACCCACTTACAAAAAATCGTTGAGCCGACTATTTTTGCACAAATAATTTGAGATGAAAAAAATCTTAGTAGCATTGACAATTTTCGCCGCAGTTGGATGCGGTAATCCATATAAAAAAATCATTAAACAATTGGACTTACAAGACGGACTATACGCAGAGATGATTACCTCAAAAGGTACGATCTACATCAAATTGGAGCCTGAATTGGCGCCAATAACAACCGCAAACTTCATTGGCCTCGCTGAAGGCACTCTAGAGAATAACGCTCGTAAATTAGGGGAGCCATTTTACGACGGACTAACTTTTCATCGAGTGGTGCCAAACTTTGTGATTCAAGGTGGTGATCCGCTTGGTAGTGGAATGGGTGGCCCAGGATATCGCTTCAAGACTGAAGTACACGCTGAGTTGAAGCACGACCGTGCTGGTACTGTTGCTATGGCAAACTCAGGTCCAAATACAAATGGATCTCAGTTCTACATTACCCATACGCCAACTCCTCACTTAGACGGAGGCTACAACGTATTTGGATACGTTATCGAAGGCATGGACGTTGTTAACGCGATTCGTCAAGGTGATACCATTGAAAAGGTAAATATCATTCGCGTTGGTGGTGATGCTAAGAAGTTCGATGCCGTCGAAAACTTCGAAAAGCTGTAATGGCAGAAATCTTTAAGGAGGAACGAATTATTGAAGGTTCACGGGAGCTGCCGATAAGCTTAGACGTGAACTTTGCTCCGGATGGTCGCAACATGCCAATTGTTGTTTTCGTCCATGGTTTTAAGGGATTCAAAGACTGGGGTGCATGGAATCTTGTGGCTGATTACATGGCCAAAGCGAATACCTTTTTCGTAAAGATTAACCTCTCTCACAATGGTGTGAAATCAAACGACTTATCGGATATTAATGATCCGGAGACGTTTGGTGAGAATAACTTTAGCATTGAGCTGGACGACATTGGTAAAGTGTTAGACTGGTTGACTGACGACAACGAAGAGTATCGTCATTATTACAATACTGAAGACATAACCTTAATTGGCCACAGCCGGGGAGCGGCAACTTGTTTGCTCCGTGCTATGGAAGATGAGCGAGTTCAGCGAGTTATAACCTGGTCCGGTGCTTTTAACATTGAAAAGTATACCGCCATGGAAGACGACGCGATTTGGCGAGAACGCGGTTACGTTGAAGTAAAAAATGGTAGAACCGGCGACATGTATAAGATTGGATATCAATTCAGACAAGATTACTTGGACAACTCGGAAAGGCTGAGTTTAAAGACTAAAATTCAAGAGTTTGACCAAGCGCTTATGTTGCTGCACGGTGATGACGATCAAGTAGCGCCTATATCCAATAGTAAGAAGATTCACCAAGTGGTTAAGCAATCATTATTTCTAGAAATGGATGGAGATCATGTGTTTGGCGCAAGCCATCCATGGACCTCCGACGTATTGCCGGAGGACCTGGAAGACGTTGTGAACGAATCCATCGAATTCATTCATTCTTAAATAAAAACAAGAAGCTTTGTGGGCTTCTATTTCTTTTTGCCGCAACTGCTTCCGGCAGATTTACTGCAGCAAGATGCCTTCTTTGGTTGGCAGCATCCAGGAAGGTTTGATTCAGCAGTTTTATCCGCTTTTACCTTGTCGGTAGCATATCCAAGACTTCCAATTAGGTTGTGAATCTCATCTTCACTGTATTTTTTGTCGTTATAGCGTACGGTTAACACTTTTGATTCAACGTCCCAAGTTGCAAAACTAATTCCGGGCAAGTCCAATGTTTTTTCAATGCGGTCTTTACAATCACCACATTGGCCATACACCTTAAATTCTTTAACAACGCTCTTCGCTTGAACACTTGCGGCCATAGCTACTAAGCCAATAAAAATCATAAGTTTACTCTTCATCTTCTGTAATTTTTAATCGATAACGGAAGCCGGCATAAGCCATTCTTCCAAAAACAGGTCCCCAAACCATTGCAGCGTCAAATCCGGGACCTATTGGATTATCGGCGTTTAATATAGGATTTTGTTGTCTGTAATTCAAAACATTCTCTAAGCCTACGTACCATTCGAACGGTTTGTTTACCAAACGCTTACTTAATTGCGTGGATACTAACGGGAATACATTGCTGTAATTCATCAGAACTGTTTCAGGACTAAACCCAGTTGTGTAACCAGGTATTCGTTGTCTACCGTAAAGCTGACCTGTTATATTCCATTGCCACTTCTTACGGTTAGACATCGTAAGGTTCACAAAACATCTGTGCTTTGCGATAAATGGTTTTTCCATTCTATCACCACCATATTCTGGGAATATCGTTGTTACATCAAACATACGGTAAGCCATTCTGAGTTCTACCCGACGTTGAATTTTCAAGTCAAACTGAGTTTGAAAACTATTGGCAATTGTACCATTCTGAAGTTCACTCATAACAATCTGACCTTCTGTCTCACGGTTCACTAACAACTCATTTTTGATCTTCGTTCGAAAAAAGTCCATTTCAATCGATGCCGGCATGTAAGATAGTTTGAACTTTTGCTGTAGACTTCCCCCGTAATTCCATGACCGCTCTTGCATAACGCCAAGAGCACGCCATTGACTATGAGTAATTATTATCCTGCGCGACGAAATAAACATATGCTGGTGCTGACCAAAGAAGTTAGGCGTTCTGTAACCATTTCCACCACTCAAACGAATACTCGTATTCCCTTTATTGAGGTCCTTCTTGATGTGCATGCGAAGCGTCGGAAAGAATCCAAATAGATTACTGTTGTCTCCCCTTGCTCCCATCACCACAGTTGTAAACGTATCCGGTTTAAAGGTATATTCGAAGTATGCCCCAATTACCTGTTCTTCTCTGTTCAGGTTGATTCCGTCCAACGACTCTTCCATCCAGTCGGCCATAATGCTTGCACCGGTTTTGAACTCATGGTTGGTATTACCGAAAATGGATTGGTACATAAAGTTTGCATAGGCTGTTTGACCTCGCATTTCTAGTGTTCTGTTAGCCGAGTTTGGCCCTTCTGAGAAACCATAGTTCGTAGTGGAGTTTATCGTATTGAACGCATACTGCGATCCAAAGCTTTTATATAGTTTGTCTTTAAACGACTTCCCCAATTTAGCCCAAACATCTAATTGCTGATTTGCAATGTCCACGATGTACGGGTTTATAACGTTTACTTGACCACCCTGCTTCGCATCGTTATTCACCGAAACGTTTAATTGGCCTTCATACCCTTTCTTGTTGTAGAACTGCCAGCGATTCATGAATTGATACTGCGTACTGGTTGGGTTATCCAAAAAGTTATCGTCGTTCCGGTCCATTTCCAATGGTCTTGTTGCAAACCTCCCAAAAAGTGATGTGGCTACAAACTGACCTAAGTCTTTGCGAATCATAACATCTGTCTCTGTTCGGCCACTTTCAGCTACAAACTGATCGATCATGAACTGATCGCGACCAAAAGGTTTCTTCATTTCGATGTTAATCTGACCGGCCATGCTTTCATATCCGTTTACTACCGAACCAGCACCTTTGGTAATCTGAATCCCATCCACCCAAGCTGCCGGAATAAAACTCAGTCCATAAAACGTGTTTAAGCCACGAATGGCGGGCATAAACTCTCTACTGATGGTGGTATAAAATCCGTCTAAACCCAGCATTTTGATTTGTTTCGTTCCGGTTACGGCATCGGTAAATGCCACGTCGATAGCCGGAGCATTCTCAAAACTCTCCGATAAGTTACAGCACGCAGCTTTCTGGAATTCTTGCTCTCGTAAGATCAACGTTGTTTTCGGATCCATGGAACTAATACCATAGGACTTTCTCCGTTTATTTATCTCAACAACCCCCAGTTCTTTAGAAGGAAATAGCTCAACCACCAGGGCTTTACGCCCCTCAAGACCAATTGTGTCTCGTTGGTAACCAACATATTGAAAGATTAGTCGTGCGTTTTCTTCACCACAGTTTAAGGTGATCTCGAAATAACCATTCTCTCCCACTATGGTTCCATTTGGGCAATTATTTTCCGTTACCGTTGCCCCTTCTAACGGTATTTTTTGTTTTCCAGACAAGCCATAAACATAACCTGTCACGGTTTGTTGACCGTGCGCCCAATGCACACATGTCATGGCAATAAGCCAAATGATAATTTTTTTCATTATTCCAATTGTATAGAATGATTAATAGTTCTGTCAATCGACAGGAAAGCCAATAGCTGAAAACTATTAACCGCTAACAACGGAAGGTTTGTAGGAGAACCTGCGGATCAAGCCTCCTTTCCAATGGCCCTTCGTCTAAATCCATGACGAATTCGCTTGGACTTACGGTTGGGTCATGAAAATCTGATTGATATGGTAAATCGATAACAAAAACGCTTATCGACTCAACACTTGTTAAGACGTAATTGAGTAATTGCTGGTCGATGTCTAAGTGACTTGACTCACAACAATCCTCTTTGGTGTCACAACATGCCTTTTCATGACAGGCATCATCATCATCCCCAAAAAAGTGAATTGACTCTATCTGGTCTGAACAAAAATCAACGCAAATCTCTGCACCGGTGTAGGTTACACCTAAAACGAATATCAGCAGTATGGAGAGTGCTTTGCGCATTTCTTGTTGCAAAGATAACGTATGAAATATCAAAATCGTTTGTGATGAATAAAGCCTATCCACACATGCAGATAGGCTTGTACTCTATATTCTATTTTACCATCGGTTGCCGGGTGGCGATTTTATACCCGGGAAACCCGACTTTCCTCCGCCGCCGGAGCCGGAGCCACCGGAACCTCCGGAGCCTCCCCCCATATTGATGTATGGATTGTTGTAGTAATTGTTGTTTGAGCTTCTTTCATCACATGGTTCACAAGGGCATGGAACAAAGACTTTCGACGAATCTTGTGGATCCATGCCACCATCTAGGCCTCCAAAACCCATTCAACGCGCAATCGCCAAACTGCTGTTCAGCCCATCGTGCATTAACGTCGCTTATTACAGAGGTGAAAGTGGTAGATTAAGTCAAATAGAAAGGTGAAATGCTAACTCGGATTTACAACCTTGTAATTCTTATTTTCTCCAACGCGCCAACCCGTGTATTTTTCGATGAAGTACAATAGACCGGCCTTGAAGCCAAATTTTTTCTGACTTGGATCGTGACTGAACGTCCAGTTCATCCGATTGATGCGTTCTTGCATGACTTCGGGATGTGTTCCTTTAAAAGGCTTTAAGGAGTCGATAGCGCTGTAGTCGAAGTCCTTGCTCGGGTCGAATCGTTCTTCTACCCATTCGTCAGAATGCCACAACTTGTTGGCTTCGTATGCCTTGGCCATCATATACTTTGGATGACGAACCCACCCGTAATGATAGATATGTGCATCAATGGGTATCACGTTTAATTTCTCGTTCGACTTTCTAAATCCTTGGGCGTCCTTCCAACTTGATATGGCTGGATTATTCTTTATGATTCGGATCTCGTTACGATACCAGGTCCTACTGTCTCCCACATAATCGTAGCTTCCGTAGAAATGGGTGTAATGAAAAAGAAGTCCGTCTAAGTTATCTTGATCTTTATAAGCTTCCATCTTGCTGCGTATCTCAGGATAAAACTTCTCATGGATGCATTCATCAGCTTGAATGTAGACCAACCAGTCTGCTTGGGCTGAAACCGCTGCTTTTGCTTTATCCGTCTCGACAGCGAGTACTTTCCCGCCTTCGCGCAAGCTATCGTCCCACACCGTATCGATAATCCTGATTTTGGTTTTGTCGATGGATGCTATTACCTCTCGCGTGTTATCCTCAGACTTCCCCACGGCAACAACCATTTCATCTACTAGAGGCAATACAGACTTGATAGCCTCAACCACTGGATAATCAAGCTTTACAGCATTTTTTACGAAGGTGAAACCGCTTACAAACATTGCTGCGAAGCTAGTGCCTCTTTGTCATTCTTTCAACGACTTACTCATATGCAGAAAACAGGTAGACACATTGAAGTACAACTCTTTTGTTTTCTTTTTGCCCTTAACCTTTTTCTGAGCTTTTTTATCCAGGGTTAATTTGTCACACTGACCATGTTCGTCAGACAACAAAGCTTGGGATGCTCGTTGTAGTCCGAGATACGACAAAATACTGTATTCATTTGCCACCGTAAGAACTACGTAAGCAGTTGACGTTGATTTACCATCTCCGCTAGACATTACTAAAGTCATCAAGTTGCGGTAATGATAAACGTACCAATCAGCTAATTCCTCTTCTCCTAGTTTACGATAGCAGTATACGATTGACTCGAGATCGTAGAAACTAATGGGTTGATTTCTATAGCGTTCGAGTGCTCGCTTTAACGCTTTCTTATACTTCTTCTTTTTGATGAATTTGTCTACATCCGGCGAGCCTGCACTTAGTCCGTAAGGACTGTATGTTTTTAAATGATATGTGCCGTAATACAGGTGGTAATAGTCTTCGTAATAGAGTGAGTCACCCACTTGACTCATCTTATCCAAAAGTTTAGGCATGAAATATTCGGATGAACTGTCATTGACTTCCTCCCCGATAGCATCGAAATCAACAGTGAGAATGGTTTGAGCTTGACTACACGCAGAGGTTACGAGCAGGATTAGAATTAGTTTCAGGTTTTTCATGGACGGAAGATAACGGATGCGTGCTACATTGTCACATTATTGGACAATCTGTGTAAACAACTCAGTGAAATAAACTAGCATTTACAAGGAGAGGTGTAGCTTTGCGGCAATGTATTACAACAACGTACTCGAAACCATCGGAAATACCCCGTTGGTGAAGCTAAACGACATCGTATCTGATGTCCCCGGAACTATACTCGCGAAGATAGAAACCACCAATCCAGGGAATTCGGTGAAAGATCGAATGGCTTTACAAATGATTGAAGATGCAGAAGCGGATGGACGCTTGCAGCCTGGAGGAACTATTGTTGAAGGTACCAGTGGTAACACAGGGATGGGACTTGCCATTGCGGGCTTGATCAAAGGATACAAATGCATCTTCGTTACAACGGATAAACAGAGTAAAGAGAAAGTTGATATTCTTAAAGCCGTTGGTGCTGAGGTAATTGTTTGCCCGACCGATGTCGAACCTGACGACTCACGTTCATACTATTCGGTATCTAAACGTTTAGGCGAGGAAATTCCTGGAGCGTGGTATGTAAATCAATACGATAATCCGAGTAACGTTAAAGCTCACTACCTCACTACAGGTCCAGAAATTTGGGAGCAAACTGAGGGTAAAATCACACACTTTGTTGTTGGTGTTGGAACCGGAGGAACTATAAGTGGTGTAGGTAAATACTTGAAAGAGAAAAACCCAAATATTCAAGTTTGGGGTATAGATACATACGGATCTGTCTTTAAGAAATATCATGAGACAGGAGAATTTGATGAGAAAGAAATCTACCCATACATCACAGAAGGAATTGGGGAGGATATCCTTCCAAAATGCGTGAATTTTGACGTAATCGATCGTTTTGAGAAGGTTACGGACAAAGATGGATTGGTTTACCAGCGCAAACTCGCAAGAGAAGAAGGTATACTGGTTGGAAACTCTGCCGGTTCAGCGGTTGCCGGCATTATTCAGTTGAAAGACGAATTAAAGCCAGACGACGTGGTAGTTGCGTTATTCCATGACCACGCTACAAGATACATGGGCAAAGCGTTTAACGATGATTGGATGAGAAGCAGAGGTTTCTTGGACGAAAAGCCAAAGCTAGCTCTTGATCTCATATCCGATCATCAGCACCTACCACTTGTAACCATAAACCAGAACACCGAAATTAAGGAAGCATGTGCGAAGCTTGAAGAATACAATATTTCACAGCTTCCGGTGGTTAACGATGAAGGCAGTTTTGTTGGTTCGCTTAATGATATTGATGTCTTCCGCCTATTGATGAAAGACAATACAATCGTCAGCAAAAAAGTAGCAGACATCATGACCGAACCATTCCCAGAGGTTTCCTATAACACATCCGTGGAAGAGATTTCAAGCATGATCAGCAAAGAAAATCAAGCGGTTGTTATGAAGGACCTTGCCGGAGTTTACCACATCATTACCAAGTATGATTTAATTGGCGCATTGAGTCAGTAAGGTGCTTTACATCGACCAACTGGGACGGAAAATCGAGCTGGATAAAACTCCAGAGAGAATTGTCTCTTTGGTGCCTTCGCAAACCGAACTTCTTTACTACCTCGGCATAAAACCGGTTGGACAGACGATATTCTGCATTCATCCCGAATCCGAATTCAAATCTTCCAACAAAGTTGGTGGAACAAAAAAACTGCAACTGGGCAAAATTCGGGCACTGCAGCCGGACCTAATCATTGGAAACAAGGAAGAGAACACCAAAGAACAGATCGAAGAAATTTCGGATGAATTTCCGGTGTGGATGAGTGAAATAAATTCGGTTGATGATGCACTGGATTTCATCACACGAATAGGTTCAATTCTTGGAAAAAGTAATGAGTGCATCAATTTAAAACTGATGATTCAATCTGGCTTAAATCGTTTAATAGCTCCTACTTACAAGTTGAGCTATATCTATTTGATTTGGAAAGATCCATACTTTGCTGTTGCGTCTGGCACCTATATTAATAGTGTTTTAGATCGTGGAGGATTTATAAATGCGCTAGCAAATAAGACTCGATATCCAGAAATAACAATAGAGCAAATCAACCAATTACAGCCGGATTGTGTGATGCTTCCTTCCGAGCCTTTTCCTTTCAAACAGGAGCACGTTGAGGCTCTTCAAAAAGAAGTACCAAAATCGCATGTTGTGCCTGTAGACGGAGAAATTCTGAGTTGGTATGGCTCGAAAATGCTCGAAGCGCCGGACTACCTAATGAAAATCAATTCCGATATTCATAAGCATGCTAACCGAAGTTGATGAATACATCGCCAATGAGGCTCAATGGTCGAACGAACTGACTAATCTCCGAAGCTTAATGCTTTCTCTTGGGATGACGGAAACTTTGAAATGGAGTAGACCTGTCTACACCTGGAAGGGAAAAAACGTGCTCAGCATTAGTGGTTTCAAACATCATTATGGTGTTTGGTTTTTCAATGGTGTGTTTCTGAAAGACGCGGCGGGAGTGTTGGAAAAGGCACAAGATGAAACGAAAGCGATGCGCCATATTCGATATACTGCGGACTTACAGCCCGATTTGGATTTGCTGAGAGTCTACGTTCAGGAAGCCATGCAAAATGAGGAGAAAGGTTTAAAAGTAGAAGGAGCTAAACCGGGTAAGTACGAAATGAGCAAAGAACTAAAGGCTGAACTGGATCAAAATTCAGACTTACATGAAGCGTTTTGTGCGCTTACTCCCGGAAAGCAAAAAGAGTATTCGAACCACATCCTTTCTGCCAAACAAGAAAAAACCAAAACTTCACGTTTGGAGAAGATTAAACCAATGATTTTAAGTGGTGTTGGGTTGCATGATAAGTATAAGAATTGTTAGGTCTGCATACTGAGTTAGTTCGCCCTAAGATCACTTTGACGGTGACAAAGGAAGCTCCCAACGCGCATCCCACCCTTCCCCCGCCTTTCTGGCAGGCCAGCGCTCTTGGTTGCCGTCAGATAATCTTTGCTTTTCAGAACCACTTGGACATTGAATTTTGGGTATTCGCTTGCGAGCCAACTGGCTGGACATTGGACATTGTCTCTGGTTTTCTAGCTCGTGCTCGAATTCTCGCCAATGCACGCCCGCTCATCAGACAGGTCAACGCGCCCTGACGGGCAGTGGTAATCAACGTCGAATACTCAATAACGAATGCTCTTGTGAATTCATTGAAAATTGAGAGTTGGGCGTTCGACATTGGACATTGACTTTGCGCGTTGGCCCGAACAGCATAGCGGGCGCTTGTGCGACGACGGGGATTGGGCGGCCTTGATGGTGGCTGCTGGCGGGCGACCAATCGAAGGGCTTTTAGGCTGTTCGATTTTTTCTTGCTTCGTTCTTTTTTCTAAAAAAAGAATGATGGCGGGTTTGGGCGGCAGCCCATATTAATGATTGAATGTTAATTGATGATGTAACAAAAAGGACGGTGGTCTCCCTTTGCGGCTTCGCGTGAGCAAAATTTAGAGCTAAACCTTTTGAATTATTCGAAGTGAGTCGTTTAATGAATTGCTTGGATTAACGCAAATAGTCCCTGTCTTATTCCGAAACCACGTTAACTGCCGCTTAGCATAACGCCGGGTGTTTTGCTTTATCTTTTCGACGGCTTCCTCAAGAGAACATGCTCCTTCAAGATAATCGAAGATCTCCTTATACCCTACTGTTTTTAAGGCGTTTAGGTCTTTGAAGTTCAAAACACTTTTCACTTCATCAAGCAAACCGCTCTCCATCATAATGTCCACACGACGGTTTATGCGATTGTACAACTCCTCACGGGGCCAATCGATTCCGAATTCATGCACCTCGAACTGCCTTTCTTCCAAATCAGATTGCCTAAGTTCATTGTGCGTCTTGCCAGACAAAACTACGCGCTCTATTGCGCGCTGAAGACGCTGTGGATTCTGGATGTCGATAATTTCATAAGCCTCTGGATCTATTGCCTTCAGTTTGACTTGCAATCCCTCGAAACCTTCATTTTTAAACAGTAGCTCTAATTCTTTTCTAAGGTCACCATCATTTTTTACATCCTCATGAAAACCTTTGGTTACTGCATTGATAAACAAGCCACTACCTCCTACCAAGACAACATAATCCTTTGTTCGAAATAGCTCATTTATTTTAACCAAAGCATCTCGAGCAAATTGACCCGCACTATATTCTTCCTCAACGGAACGATGCGCAATGAAGTGGTGCGGTACAGCGTTTAATTCCTCAACGGAAGGTCGGGCAACGCCAATGTTCAGCTCCTTATAAAACTGCCTTGAGTCGGCGGAAATGATTTCTGTGTTTAGCTTTAACGCAAGGTCAATAGCTAAGGATGTTTTGCCAGAAGCGGTTGGGCCTCCGATGACAATAAGCTTTTTCAGATGTTCTTTTGGCAAAATGGTGCCTAGATTACGTCTTCCCCGTCGATACCCATTTCACTGATATCCGGTTCCTCTTCCGCTTCTAGGATAATATCGTCAACCAACTCTTCAAACTCATTGGTCGCTTTTCCAATCTGGGTCACCTTCTTTTGTTTTGGTGGTGGACCAACGGTTTTTACTGTTCTTGGATACGTTTGAGTCGCATCACCCCGCTCAATTTTAAATAGCTGAACACGCAGTGTCCACTCCAGCTCATCGTGGGTTACCAACAAGAATCGCTGATGCGGATCGTTTACATAAGCGTTTAACTTCGCGTCTGCCATTTGAATAACCTCGTCATTCTCAGCGTTGGTAATTTCCTTACCCATTCTCCAACTATCCCCGCTGACATAAAATGAGGCTGTAATATTTGGATCGAACTTAATGCTCTCCACTATAGCTCTGTATAGATCGATGAAGGTCTGACCTGCGCGGATTTCAATCATGCGCTCTACTTCGTCAACCTCTTCGAACGTAACCTTAAATCGGTATACTATCATTTTTCTATTCGTGTAATGGAGCCGGAAAGACCCAACTCCTCGCCTTTGCTTAGAACAAAATTAATAGCCTCTTCCCTATTATTCTGTATATCACCATCCAAAACAGCATCCTTTAACGCGTTTTTGATAATTCCCACTTCACGTGATGGACTCAAATCAAATATCCGCATAATTTCATCACCCGTAACCGGTGGCTGAAAATTGCGAATCCTATCTCGCTCTTCTACGTCTTTGATTTTTTGCTCAACGTTGTCCAAATTCTGAAGAAACCGCTCTTTCTTTCGTTCATTTTTTGACGTGATGTCACTTCTACACAACGTTAGTAAGTCATTTATGTCGTCACCTGCATCAAAAATCAACCTACGAATTGCGCTATCGGTAACAATTTCTTTAGTAAGTGCTATTGGACGTAAATGCAATAACACCATGTTCTTCACGTAGCGCATGCGTTCGTCTAGCGGAAGCTTTAAACGTCTAAATATCCTCTTGACCATCTTCGAGCCAACAAACTCATGTCCGTGGAAGGTCCATCCTTCTTTTTCGTTAAAGTCTTTGGTTTGTGGTTTAGCTATATCGTGCATGATGGCCGACCAACGCAACCATAAGTTGTCCGATCGATAAGCAACGTTATCCAACACCTTCAAGGTGTGATAAAAATTGTCTTTATGTCTTAGTCCATTTCGCTCCTCAACACCATATAAATCAATCATTTCAGGAAAGAAGGTATGGAGCAGTCCAGTATCAAACATCAGCTTAAAACCCACTGACGGCTTGTGTGCTGCCACAATTTTATTCATCTCATCCGTTATTCGTTCCTGACTGATGATAGACAACCGATGGGCCATTTTCTTAATGCCCTCGTACGTCTCATCACTAATCTTAAAACGAAGTTGTGTCGCAAAACGAACACAACGCATCATTCGGAGGGGATCATCGCTAAAGGTAGTTTCCGGATCGAGCGGTGTTTTCAGAATTCCTTTCTCCAAATCATCCAACCCGTTAAACGGGTCTATTAACGAACCATAGCTATCTCCTGAAAGAGCAATTGCCATGGCGTTAATGGTGAAATCACGTCTGTTTTGATCATCTTCTAAGCTGCCGCTCTCTACCGCCGGCTTTCGGCTATCAGACCGGTATGACTCCTTACGCGCACCAACAAATTCAAAATCCCACTCACCTTGTCTAATTTGAGCAGTCCCAAAATTTTTGAAAATGTTAACCTCAGTCGCATTCTCAAGCCGATTTGCTACTTCCTCCGCCAGTTCAATTCCACTTCCAACGGTCACGAAATCGATATCCTTACACGGTCTACCGAGAATGGCATCACGCACAAATCCCCCTACCACATACACCTCTAGGCCCAGTGAATCAGCGGCCTCCGAAACGGTTTTAAATATAGGATGAGAGAGGTGCTCTTTCATGGCTGCAAAAGTAGCGAATTGAAAAACTCAAATCGAATTGTCAGATACCTGTCGATATCTTTATCAAGCACATACGAAACAGTTCCATTTTACTGTTTTCTTTGAATCATGCGTCGAATCTTACCACTTTTAATTCTTGCTTTACTAATGATTCCTTCAGTAGTAAAAGCGCAGAACTACGATCTTGTAGACGATAAGGAATTTCAAGAACTGAACAAGTTAAACCCTTCACTTACAGGAGTTTTGCAGCGCTTTCGAGTCTTAGCCAATCAAGCAACAAGCACCGACCTCGGGATAGAAACCAGGTTGTTTAAAAGTGTGAACTATCTCGGTTTCAATGTTCGGTTGGACAACCAAAACAACATCGACCGGCAGTCGTACAATGTTTCGTACGCCAGAGATTTCAAACTGGCAAAAGTGATCGATTGGAAATTGGGTGCCAATATGAACTACGAAGTAAAAATTTTCAATCAGGGCAAACAGGTTAACTCGAACTTCAATCTGACCGATTTCAATGGTTTTGAATATCGATTTGACTCTATTAACCCACAAGACTACTCCATTGAAAGTAAGGTTTTTGATTTGAGTCTTGGAACATCTTTCTTGTTTAAAAACTTGGTGCTTGGTGTTACAGCAAACCACATAAACACACCCGATGTTTCGTTACAGAATGGTGTTGAACAACTTAAGGATTTTGCCATCAACGCTCAGCTCATTGGTTTTTTTAACATTGGAAAATCTTTGATGATTATGCCAACAGGAATCTATGCCCAACAAGGTGATGATGTATTCTCTAGTTACGGAGCCAGCATTAACATTAAGAACATCACGTTTAACGGGCAGTATGAAATGTTAGGAGATGTTTCAGGAATCGATGTTGGGGTATCATACCGGTTTAAAAAGCGTCACTTGTTTAATCTTTCCTATCGCAATGATTTAACATCTGGAAATTCCAAATCATCAATTATCAGTGGAACCATTAATAGCTCCATATTTAAACCAAAGAAAGATTTGGAAGGCGTATTAGACAAAATCAAAGCACTGTACTAAACCCTTACGGTAAACTGACCGTAATTCGTTGAATTTCAGGGCTTAATTTGTTATCTTAAGAGACAAGCATAAGTAATCTTGAAAGCCCTATTTAGACGTATATTCAATTATTACCTAGTACTGAAAACGTGCTGATTTGTATTGCTATTCCTTGCATTGGGCTTCTTTACTCTAGTTGTGTTTGATCAAGGCCAGGACATTCTAAAAAGTTTATCTCTCACCGGTAGTTCCGAGATTGTACGACAAACGGTTTTCGTTCTGTTTGCAGTTTCTTGGTGGTCGTGGCAAAGTTTCCGATCTGCTCGTGTGATTCTGCACTTTTTCGATTTCGTAATCAAGTTTTATGGAATCTCCATCTGCAAAATCCGTAACATCAAAACCAGCACTGCCATTGGGTTGTCGGCACGTTTCCCATTCATCACTCCACCTGCTTTGATTAAAGATAGAAATGGTAACACTTACGGTAATTTAGTGGATGGTGGATACTACGAGAATCTAGGTATGCAGAGTATGCTTGACCTATACACCATTTTAAAGAAACTATCCCAAAAGCATGGATATCGGATCCAGTTTCGCTTCATAGCCATTCGTAACACTAAATCTCAGGTGGATGACAAACCCTTAAAAGGTATGGTTGAAACGCTTGCTCCCGCTCAAACCTATACAAACATCTGGAACAACAACAGTAATGAAGTTTTGAGTAACGGAAAGCTTTTGATTGAGCAAAACAACGACAAGATTTATGTCTTACGATTAGAGCGGGAAGACAAGGAAAACATTCCACTGGGCTGGTATTTGAGCGATGATGCACGTACCAAGCTTAATGGTCAGTTGAACAGCCTCTCAAAGCTGACGATAGACCGTATTCTTAAAAATCCGTAAATCGGTTTTTTGTTTCTCTTTAAAAATTAAACTTTGCCTCCATGCACGCACAAGGAGTTGTAACATTTCTGGGTACCGGAACCTCGCAAGGTGTTCCAATAATTGGTTGTACCTGTAAAGTGTGTCAATCCTCCAATGTGCGTGATAAGCGTTTAAGGTCAAGTATTCACATTCAAACTGATCGAACCAGTGTTGTAATCGACTCTGGTCCTGATTTCAGACAACAGATGCTTCGTGAGCAAATCAATCGACTAGATGCGATAGTTTTCACACATGGCCATAAAGACCATACAGCTGGTTTTGACGATATCAGAGCGTTTAACTACATCCAGAAAAAAGACATGGAGGTGTATTGTGATGAGCGAGTTGACAGTGTTCTGCGCAAGGATTACGACTACGTATTCGCGGCTCAGAAATACCCCGGTGTACCGCAAGCAAATCTAAATATCATCGAAAACGAATCTTTCCGCGTGAACGATTTGCTCTTTGAGCCAATTGAAACCCTTCACTACAAATTGCCCGTGTTTGGCTTTCGGATCGGTGATTTCACGTACATCACAGATGCGAACTACATATCTGAGGCTGAGAAAGAAAAGATCAAAGGCTCTAAAACGCTGGTGCTAAACGCTTTAAGAAAAGAAAAACACATCTCCCACTTCACACTGGAAGAAGCCATAGAACTTGCACAAGAAATTGGTGCGGACAAAACATATTTCACACACATCAGTCACCAACTGGGATTACACGAGCGCGTAAGTAAGGAATTACCCGATGGTATTGAGTTGGCTTATGATGGATTAAAAATAAGCTTGTAGTGTCTAAATCACAACGATATGAAACCCTTCTAAAGCAGTTTGAAGCTTTAACATCGGACGAGGACAGTATTCAAGCAAATATGTCCAACATGATTGCCTTGGTGCACCGAGAGTTTGACTTTTGGTGGACCGGTTTCTACTTCGTAGAGGCAAATGAATTGGTCTTAGGCCCATTTCAAGGCCCGGTGGCATGTACACGTATTGAGAAAGGCAAAGGAGTTTGTGGAACCGCATGGCACCAAGACAAAACTCAGATTGTAGCAGATGTACATCAGTTCCCAGGACATATAGCTTGCAGCGCAGAATCGAATTCTGAAATAGTTATACCGATCAAGCACAACGGAAATATCATTGGAGTTCTGGATGTGGACAGCACTGAATTTAACTGCTTTGATGAAATTGATGAACGGTATCTTCAAAAAATGCTATCATTGATCTGGAAATGAACTGGGTAGATGGTTATATGAAGTGGGTACGAAGGGTTTTGCCTTCTCCATTTGTAATTGCTGTTCTGCTCACCCTCCTCACCGCTGTTCTTGCGGGTACGCTCACCGATTCGGGTGACAACACGATTGTTCGCCATGTTACCGACAGTTGGTCGAAAGGTATATGGGAGCTGCTTGCCTTTACCATGCAAATGATGTTGATGCTTGTTCTTGGTCACACGATTGCACTTAGCAAACAAGTTGACCGGGTAATTAAGTTGATAACCGGTTTATGCACGTCGAACGTGACGGCAGCGTTTTGGGTGACTTTCTGCGCGCTTCTCGCAGGATACTTCAACTGGGGCTTGGGGTTAATATTTGGTGCAATATTGGCGAATAAGGTTGGTTTACACGCCAAAGAAAAAGGTATTGAGCTCAACTATCCGCTCATCGCGGCGTGTGGTTATACTGCATTGATGGTTTGGCATGGTGGCTTATCGGGTTCCGCGCCACTCACCGTTAACACATCAGATCACAGCTTAGTTCAACAAATGGGTGTATTGAGCCCGGACCAAACCATCTTTGGACTGGCAAATATTGTCGCAATTGTCGCAAGCCTTGTTTTGTTTCCTTTATTCGCGATTTGGCTTGCTAAACGTCCCTTTCGCAAGACCTATCCCGCTAATGTGCATCACAAGCACCACAGCAAGGATTTCGACGCCAAAGGAGCAGAAAAGCTGGACGACAGTACACTTATCGGTTTTGTATTTGGTGCAATTTTCATTGTGATTGCAGTAAGTGAGCTCTTACGTCAAACGAGTTGGTGGAACTATTTTAATCTCAATACCATCAATTTCATCTTGTTTGGAATTGCTTTAGTCTCGCATCAATCCGTAAGACGATTCATTCAAGCCACGGAGACCGCAATCCAAGGAAGCACGGGCATTATGATTCAGTTTCCGTTGTATGCCGGAATTATGGGTATTATGAAATACAGTGGTCTACTCGAGGTCTTTGCCGACTTTTTTATCCAAATGAGTAACCACGATACATTCCCATTTTTTGCTTTCATAAGCAGTGCGGTTGTGAATATACTTGTTCCGAGTGGCGGCGGTCAGTGGCAAGTACAAGGACCCATTTTAATTGAAGCAGCTCAAACGCTTAATGTGTCATCGGCAAAAACCGTGATGGCCCTGGCTTATGGCGACCAAATAACCAACATGTTGCAACCGTTCTGGGCACTGCCGTTACTGGGAATTACGGGTCTTAAAGCAAAAGATATTCTACCCTATTCGTTGCTCTTCATGATAGCAGGTACAATCCTGTTTATTAGCATTTTATACCTCTTTTAATGAAGTGGTTTAATAGTCGATACTGGATATTTCTACCGCTAATCATTGTAGTCCTACTCAAGGCCTTGGTACATTCCAAGTTTACCATGATTTATACGGACGATGATCAAGTAATTAACTGGTTGTCTGCCGTAGACAAGTCCGAAGGTCGTTTTCACAGCATCTATTTCTATGGCCAACAGTACAACATGTCACTAGAGTCTTTAATTGGTGCTCTGTTGCTGAAACTTGGTTTATCTGTTGAAATTGCTATGCCTCTGGCTGGAAGCATTCTGTCAATCATCCCATTTTTAGTTGTTTTCACATTATTCTTTCGAAAAGAGGATACAACTGTAATCTGGATTGGAGCTGCTATGCTCTGCTTGCTACCTAACGAATATCACATGATCAGCTCTATGGTACGTGGGTTTTTCGGAGCTATTGGATTAGCCAGTATCGGACTTGCGTTACTCACCTTAAAACCGGAACGATGGAAGCTTATCGGATTGATATTGTGTGTATTAAACTACTATGCTAACCCAAATTCCATCTTGCTTACACTTCCGGTTCTTGCATACTACGTAATCACTGCGTCAGAACTTTTTGAAAAGCTCAAGAACCCTTTGACACTCACCAAATGGGCATTTGCATTGTTCGGGTCGATTTTTTTGTTTCAACCGCCAAATGCCAATTCAATCCAATTTGTTCATAAGCTCTGGGCGATGAATTGGGAAATTGAATTTCTACTTGATAATATACGCCACATTGGAGAGCGATGGCAGTTCATTACCCCAATCTGGAATAATGGGGTTTTGTTTATGGTAATTCTAGGTGCGTGTATTCTTGCGTCCATTCGACACAACCGGTTACTCGGCTACCTTTCACTGAGTATGTTCATATTCGTGATCGTGAGTTTAGGACTCGAGAAAACCACCGATGGCACCTTGAACGTGTTTTTCCCTTACGAACGGATGTATCTCGCTCTTCCGCTGGTTATAAGCCTTTTACCTCGTGTTCTTGGTATTGTGTTAAAACCGGCCTACAAGTTTTTGCTTATGGTCGTTGCCCTAATTGGCCTCGGACAAAACGTGAGTTCCATCGAGCAGGATGTGCGAACACAAGTTAAAGAAAACTCAGGTAAGGTTGGTGTAAAAACGATTTCCGAACTATGTGTTCAATGCGAAGAGATCAATGCTCTTGTGGATGAATTCAACGCCGATGTGGCAGTATTTCATTCGAAGTCAGATATGTTCAATTATGGATGTAAGGCGTTAATTCCCTCACTTAAGACCATACATCCGGCATATGAGCGACGATACTGGACATTCAAAGAATTGGGATTCTCTGTAAATGATAGAGTACTTTTCTTCGATTGGTCGCTATCGTTTGAAAACAGTCTAAAATACTACACCGGCACATTGAGTCATTTGAAAAATGTACCGTATCCGGTTTATTTGCTTGAAGAAAATAACATGCGCCTGATGGATTTATATGTGATTAATAAGCTTCCATTAAGGCCTTACGAAGAATAAAGATGTTAGGACTCAAATTAGCTACCGACCCTCGCTGGGTAAACATTGCGGAAAAGACCATTGAAGAAATACTCGTCGATCACGCCTTCTGTGAGCAAAAAGCTGCAACTACAGGTATTTCGCTTATCGTTCGATTTTCCAATTATCCAGAAATCGTGGAGAAGGTAAGTCCCATTGTTGCAGAGGAATGGGGACACTTCCGCAAAGTTCTCAAGGAGCTCAACAAGCGTGGCTATAACCTCGGAAAACCGCGTAAAGACGAATATGTATTAGAGCTCCAAAAGGGCTTAAAAAAGGGAGGTAGCATTGAGCATCAATTGGTTGAAGCGTTGCTTTTATGTGCTATGATTGAAGCTCGGAGCTGTGAACGATTCAGGTTGCTGTCGCTCCATGTGAGCGATGAAAAACTGAAAGACTTCTACCATGAGTTTATGGTTTCAGAAGCAGGGCACTATAGTTTATTCATCGACCTCGCTAAAAACTACGCAGATGAGGAATACGTTAAGCAACGTTGGCAAGAATTCTTGGCATACGAAGCTGATTTAATGGGCCGTATGGAATATCGTGGGGATCGAGTGCATTGATAAATTGGTTAATGATTGAATGACTGGGTGACTGAATGAGACTCTACCTATCCCCTTGCCTTCTGCACTAAAGGTTATACTCAAGCCCTGGCTAAAACTCCTTCAACAACTTCATCTTCTTACCTGAGATAGTTTCTGGTTTGTAGCAACCATACCATTCTGCTGCACTTGGTATGTTCATCATTTGCTTCTCCGCGTTTTTTGCTGAAGCCTCATCCTTCCAGTACACGATATCGTAGAACACTCCATTGCCAGACTCGTGAATCTCCCATTTGATAAATCCGGGTAGCTTTTTCATCCATTCATCAATGATTCTTTATGCGATGTCCAAAAGCTGTTCTTTGGTTTTGCCATCAGCTAACTCGTCTGAAATGAGGTCTTTATACATGGTTTTTGACGTTGACTTTGACTATAACGATAACTATGACTTTGGTTCTAGGTAGATTTAATTATCAATTCTTGATGGTTCAGGGTTTCGCCTGAAGGCATAATACCCACCGCCGCTCCATACTTCTTCAAACGCTTCAAGTTTACGAAGTTCAGGAGCTTTACGAGGTTGTGCAATTAGATACACCGGTTTGTCGATATTTCCGTTGAGGTAAAAATTCATTTCATCCGAATTATACTGCTTTCTTCCGGTCTCATCCAATTCAATCCTTGTGTTTACTCCGAGCTGGTCTAACGATTCCTGGCGTATTTCAACAAGCCTATCGTTTTCGTCTAAGGGTTCAATCTGCGTGTAAAAGTAATGCGCGTAACTCTTAAATCGATATACATCCACATAACAGTCTTCATCCGAGATCGACTTGTAAAAACCGATTACGTCACCCTGCGTGTGACCTTCAACCTTGTTCAAATTAATCAGTCCAAAAACCGTCAGATATCCGGCAAGTCCAATCAACGCCCAACAAGTTATTAAACGATTAGTTCGCCACAAACCCACAACAAGTAGCGCGAAAAGCGGCATTGAAAGACAACCGATAACCACGTTTAAAATAGACCAGTTAACCCGAGCTCCAATGTTACCTAGGGTGAAATCATCCTGGATTAAATGACCATATGTTTCTAAGAGTTCTACCCGCTTTAAACCAACAATCGGAAGAGCAACAAAAATCAGAACCCACAAGAAGGCAATAACGGCGACCAACCAAGGAAAATTCCGTTTACCTCGTTGCAATCGGTGATTAAGCACATCTGCTGCCAACAAGGTGAGTGGGAAGTAGCACATCGAGCTATAGTGAACTATTTTAGTGGTCACAATCGAGAAGAGGATTAGGACAACCCAGAATAGAAATTTTGCCCATTGCGCTAGAGATCCATTATCGTATTGTATTCGGAAAGAAGGAATAGCTAATATAGCGGCCGGGAAACAACCAATGAGAAGTACTACCGGGTGATAAAACCAAGGCTGACCGTGCGATGCGACCGGGTTTCGGAACAAATCAACCTGGTAAGCCAAGAAATTAACTAAGAATCCTGATCCGTTACGAATCAACTCAGGTAAGAACCAGATACTTGCCACACTGAGCGAGACAAAGCCAAATAAGACAAATTCATACCATTTGAACCAAAGCTTGAATCCGTTACGAATTACTACGACAACCAGAGTAAGTAAGACAATCACCCCCGCTACCGGGCCTTTCGTTAGCACTGCCAGGCCCAGAAAGACGCCACTTAAGATCCACTTATTCAGTGTGTTTGACTTATACGCCCGAAATAAATGGTAGAATGAAAGGAAGATTAAGAGATTGAACAATGGATCGATTATTCCGGAATGGAAATAAAGATTTGGAGTGATCGAACCGAGATACAACAAGGCCCACATCCGAGCAGTACTCCCTCCTACTTCGGTCTTGCCAATTCGGTAAATGATTAACAGCGTTAAGATACCTATGATGGCATTCGGCAATCGGGCTGCGAATTCATTGACACCAAATATGGACATCGACACGGCTTGCAACCAAAAAAACAGCGGTGGTTTCTCCCAAAACGGCTCGTAATTCACCATTACCTTGGAGTAATCACCAGTTACAATCATTTCCCGCGCTGATTCCGCAAAGTTGATTTCATCCCAGTCGAACAAATGACTTGCTCCAAGCGTAGGGAGAAACAACAAAATACCTGCGATGATAAGGTAGTACTGGAAATGCTTCGTTTGAATCATGATCCAAAGAGCTTTTTATCCAAAACAGGGTGAGTCTTAGAACTCTTGTGAATGAAGCGGTAGTAGACTGTGGTTGCAATAGCTACGCCAAGCGTTGAGCCTGCAACAACATCCGAGACAAAATGCTGAACCAGAAATATTCTTGAAAATCCAACCATGAATGCACACGTGAAGAAAAACAGTTTAAATACTCGCTTATCAGCACATAACGCAACAAAAAAGAAATAGGCGTATCCTGCAGTCGTATGCCCCGAGGGGAAACTGTGTTTACGGTTAAGGGAAATTGTTGGTCGGTTCAGCACGTCTATGTTAAGGCTCTCAAAGTAGACTATAGGTCGGATTGCATCCGGATACACCACCTGCTTGAAGAAGTAAACCAAAACTAAGGTAGTGAGACCAACCATCAGAAAGCCAAGTTGATAACGAACGGGCTTGAATATCACTAAGTACAATAGAGGAAAAACGAATCCAATCCACTCTCCCATTCGCGTTGCAAAGGTGAAAACAGCTACGGAAACACTGTTGTAGAACTGATTTAAATATAGAATTGCATCCCCCTTTTCAGTAAGCAAAAGAAGGAACAATCCCATCAAGAGCGCTACAAGCCATATGCCGTATAAGAGTCTGTTCTTCGTTATGAATGTTTGTGTCATGTCTAACAGGAGGTAAAAATACGGTGGATGTTACTTTTTTATTTGGCAAATAGTGTTTAATTTGAAAATTCTGAATAATCGCCCTTATGGATCGAGTAAAGCTAGAGATGGAGTTTGTGGTGAGGTCCTCTCCAAACATCCTGTTTAATTACATTTCAACCCCTTCTGGATTGGTTGAATGGTTTGCAGACGACGTGAATATTAAAGGCAAGAACTACACCTTCATTTGGGACGGTGATGAAAATGTTGCCGAGTTGCTAAAACGAACCCGAGGAAAATTAGTTCGGTTCAAATGGGAAGGTTCCGTAGACGAAGAGTATTTTCAGATGGAAATACAAAAAGATGAGCTAACAAATGATATTGCTCTGATTGTTACCGATTGGGCCGACAAAGACGAAGCCGAGGAAATACAACTCCTTTGGGAAAGTCAGGTTCAAGATCTACGAAACGCATTAGGCGCTTAATCAATCGTATTTTTTGTCAATTAATTCTTTCGACGAAGTCCAATCGTCGATGGTTTCCTCTGCGCTCTCTTTTGCCCATTGAGTAAAACTCTCAACACCTTCTATCACACCGCTATTTACGGGTAAAAGGTCTTTTATGAACTCATCAAGTTTGGATTCTGCATCGCGCTTTGCCAAGCATGCCACAACCTCAGGTTTTACCTTCGAAAAGCTTTTTTGAAAAACGTAAAGTGCTTCACCTCGTTTGTCCTCCAATTCTGAAAGTTCCTCCTTACTAAACCGATTATTCATATCGTTGCGAATGGGTGTAATCACACAATCACATATGTCTTCGTCTACTTCCTCTAAACAATACTTGGTTTGTAAGTCGACAACATTGACCGGGTTCTTTGCGAAAGGTCCAATACCAAAGTGGTACAAGACATAAACACCTACTAATAAGACGATTACCCAGCCAATTAGCTTAAATATGAACTTCGTTGCAAACTGGATAAACACTCCAATGAGGATGAAAATAACAATGGTGGTTATTGAGATATTCACCTAACGAATTTAAGTACCAAAACTGGCTTAAATAAATGTCGAGTTGTTAATAACACCTGTGGTTCGATTTGTCTTCTGGACACTAGGTATTAACGTTGGGAGGGTTGAGCGTTTTAATTCATGGGACGCTGTTTTAAATCCCCTTGACTTTTTAAACTCACTGATCTGGATAGGGTTCTCGGATCAACGATATGAATTACTTAGTTTTAGTGCACTTTATGCCACTTTTACTGGGTTAACCTACATTGTACTGCGACAGTTTGAACTTCATCATTCAGATGTTTAACCTAGTTTTGAATTGATGTTAAAATCGTTCTTATACGCTTTTCAAGGAATCGCCGCTGCACTTAAGTCCGAGCGTAACTTGCGTTTTCATCTTTTAGCGACCACTTGCGTTGTTGCTGTTGGTTTTCTTGTCGATTTGCAGAAGCATGAATGGTTACTCATTACGTTGGTGATATGCGGAGTGTGGGCAGCGGAATTATTTAACACAGCTCTTGAGAAACTCGTTGACATTGTTCAGCCTGAGCACGATATACGAGTAAAATTTGTTAAAGATGTAGCAGCAAGTGCAGTCTTATTCATGAGTATTGCAGCTATCGCAGTAGCTGTCTACGTATTTGGCGGAAGAATCATTAATCTACTCTAAACGAGCTACTTAACTACTTTGTTAGCACAGTAAGTGCTCGCAAATGCATCCGGTTTAGCGCGGAAAGTATATCCCATCCCCATGATGTATCCCATGGCTTCCTTAAAGGCTACGTTCGATTTGAATTGAGGATCAGAATTAATATCGGCATGTACCTCCATTTCAACATTGTATCGATCGAATAATGGACAAAGCTTGTAGGCTATTTCGATAGAATCCGAAACTTCCTTAATCATTCGTTCTTTGATGGTATACGGAACGTCGGTTTTGTAGGTGCTCAGGTATATAAATCCACCTTTACCCTCTCTTAAGAATACAATAGCGGTCGCAAACTCCGTAATGTCACCTTTAACTTGAGAATCTGTGCCAATGCATACTTTTAATCGATGTAATTTAATCTCCTCGAGTATGGTGTTCTCTACCACATCATAAAGCTCTCCCTGTAATCTTTCACCTGTTAGTTTTCTCCAGTATCTCATTACCTGTTTATTTATTTCCTGATATCAAAGCTGTCAATCACGCCTTGCAATTTGGTTAAACATCTGTTAAATAAACGCTTAATCTTTTGCACAAGGTGTTAATGAAAGGTCAAAACATTCACAGATGGACCGGTGAAAAAACTTGGGACTAAGTCAGTTATGTCCTTCATTTGCAGTGTAAAGAAATTCTTATCTTGAATCTTCATAAACGAGTTAACGCAATTGCACAGTTGGGCTCCAAACTTGATCAGATGCCTTCGTCTGTAAAAGAGCAAGCACAGATTAAAAATCAGTGGTTTACCCAAGAAAACATCAACTACTGTTGCAGCCAATGGACAAAGGCACTAGATATTAACGAGGTTAATCGTTGGGCAAAGGATCTGGTGGAACCTCAAAACGTTCGTTCTATTGGTATCATAATGGCAGGTAATATACCTATGGTTGGGTTACACGACTTACTAGCCGTGCTCGTTTCCGGTCATAGAGCTATCGTGAAGCGATCTTCGAAAGACGAAGTACTCATGGATTACGTGATTGACTCACTAAAAGGAATTGAACCGCAGTTCGAGAGCCGTATTGAAGTGGTTGAGCGAGTAAAAGGTGTAGATGCTGTTATCGCTACTGGTTCGAACAACAGTGCGCGATACTTTGACTACTACTTTGGTGATATTCCAAACATCATTCGGAAAAACAGAACATCTGTTGCAGTTATCACCGGTGAAGAAACTGAAGCTGAACTTAAAGCTTTAGCTGACGATGTATTCTTATACTTTGGTTTAGGTTGTAGAAATGTGACCAAGCTTCTTTTAACCGATACTGCTGAAATAACAACTGTTCTTGATGCATTTGCGCATTACGCGTACGTAATCGACCACAATAAGTACGCAAACAATTATACCTACCACAAAGCAATATTCTTGATGAACTTAACTGAGCATTTAGACACAGGCTATATGTTGGTAAAGGAGGATGATCAACTCCACTCCCCTCTCGCCACAGTGTTCTATCAGCGGTTCAAATCCATCCATGAGATTGCTGAACATATCGGTCAAAACCAACAGGATATTCAAACAGTTGTTGGGAATCAAACTTGTTGTAAAACCGATTTTGGTTCAAGTCAAGAAACGTACCTCACAGATTACGCCGACAACGTAAATACCCTTAACTTTCTATCAAAACTGACTTAATAATCAGTGAATTAACCTATTTCGTAACACTTTGGGCTGATTTTTTAATCTGAAATAGTGTTACGGTTACACTTAGAATTATACATTTGAATATATGGAGGCCTTAGTTTCTACTCACTTTTTCTTTAAAGGACAGAAAGACTTTTATCGCGGGAAAGTTCGCGATGTCTATAATATCAATGATGAGATTTTGGTAATGGTCGCATCTGATCGGATATCTGCATTCGACCATGTTTTACCGGAACCAATTCCTTATAAGGGTCAGGTACTCAATCAAATTGCATCGACTTTTCTTGACGACACGTCTGATATTGTTCCAAACTGGAAGCTTGCAGAACCAGATCCTCACGTAACTGTAGGGCTTCGCTGCGAACCACTTCCGGTAGAAGTTGTGGTTCGAGGTTATTTAGCTGGTCATGCATGGCGCGTTTACCGAGATGGGGGTCGCGAACTTTGTGGAGTCACGCTACCTGAGGGACTGAAGGAGAATGATAAACTACCTCAACCAATCATCACACCTACCACAAAGGCGAAAGAGGGCCATGATGAGGATATATCATTCACAGAGCTGAACAACCAGAAACTTCTTACAAAGCGGCAAATCGAAAAGCTCGAATCGTATGCTATGAAGCTATTCGCAGCAGGATCAGCAAAGGCCGATGAACAAGGTCTAATCCTTGTCGACACAAAGTATGAGTTTGGCACGTATGAAGGTAAGATTAGACTCATTGATGAAATCCACACACCGGACAGTAGCCGTTACTTCTACGCGGATACTTATGAAGCTATTCAATCGAAAGACCAAAAGCAACGACAGTTGTCGAAAGAGTTTGTGCGTCAATGGCTTATCGAAAACGGATTCCAAGGCCGTGAAGGTGAACTCATCCCAGAAATGACTTCCGAATTTGTGGAAAGTGTTTCAAATCGGTACATAGAATTGTATGAACAAATAACCGGTAACACCTTTGTTAAGCGAGATTACACAGATATAGATACATCGATATCAGACGCTGTGAATGCTTTTATTACCAACAATGTTCAAGGAATTTAAGATTCCTTGTATCTTCGGCATTAAATCAACCTTAAGGGATTATAATGAAAAACAAAATGCTACTTCTAGCTGGGAGTATATTCCTTGCATATTCAGCTAATGCGCAAACTGTATCATCGTTTGCGGGAAAAGTGAACACCAATCCATCTACAGACATAACCAATTCTACTGCAGATCTTGCAGATGCCTACTTCTACTATCCGGAGGGTTTAACTTGGGATGGTGATGGGAATATGTATGTAACAGAGAAGAACAAAGTTCGCCTCATTCGAGGTGGGAAAGTATATAACAGAGCCGGAAACCTAGGAGATCCAAGTACTACAATTGGATATCAAAATGGTACCGGAAATGCGGCCAAATTCGCCTCTCCTACCGGAGCTGTGTGTGCATCAAATGGCGATGTTTACATCGTTGAAGAAGAAAACCATGCCGTGAGAAAACTGACAGCATTCAAAGCAGTTTCAAACGGACAAACGGTAAGCAATTTTGTTGGCGCAGCACCTGTGGGTGGTTTTGGTACCTCTGGATACAAAGACGGTACGGGAACTGCTGCGAGATTTGACACACCTAAAGGTATTGTAATGGACAAGAATGGTAACATGTACGTTACCGATTTCCTAAATCATTGCATCCGAAAAATATCACCGGGCGGTCAAGTGATAACGCTTGCCGGAAAAGGCATGGACTACGGTAACGCTGATGGTGTAGGTAGTGCGGCTCGATTTGATTCACCATATGGAATAGCGCTACTTGACGATAATAACCTAGTAGTGACGGATTTCGGAAACTCAGCAATTCGTAAGGTAAATCTAGGAACCGGTCGTGTAACCACTATTTGTGGTGGGTTTGGTTCTAAAGATGGTAGTTTAAGTGACGCCCGTTTTAGAGCACCAAGAGGAATTGCTGTTGTAGCGGGATTGATTTACGTTGCCGATAATGCTGCAGTTCGTGTTATTGACGAGAAAAACAAAACGGTTAGCACATTCGCAGGCTCCATGTCTGCCACAGGCAACAAAGATGGTGTGGGTACAGACGCTCGTTTTGGAGTACTTTACGGACTAGGATATGGAGGAAGTGATGCGATTTACGTGACCGACATCACCAATCATATCATCAAAAAGATAACAATTGACGATTTGGCTCCAGTGGCTGATTTCTCAGTGACAAAGGCAAATATCGAAATCAATGAAGAAACGACATTAAGTGATATCAGTTCCGGTAAAGAAGCGACTCAACGCAAGTGGACGATTGAAAACTCTGCAGGCGGTGGTTCATCCGGTGTTGTAGTTGTTCAAGGAGACTTAAACGCATCGAAAGATGTTACCGTAAAGTTCTCTGCAACAGGTAACTACCGTGTAACGCTTAACGTAACCAACGAATTTGGTAACGATGAGGTTTCTAAGGCAATAATCAACGTATCAACAGTTGGTATCGCCGAAATAGCTTCTCAAGACAACATTGTAATTTTCCCTAATCCAGTGAATACGGGCGACCTCAATATTACGTTGAATAGTGGCTCTTTCGAGAATACCCGTGTTAATCTTGTAAGCTTAGATGGACGAGTTCTTAGCAGTCATGTTGTAGACAATGGATTCTCAACTAACATTGATGTAAGCTCAATACCAAGCGGTATTTACTTGATTCAACTGTATGACAGCACAGGAATGATGATTAAACGCGTAGTCATCGAGTAAACACCAAAAGCATTAATAGAGAGCCGGCTAAAATGCCGGCTTTTTTTATTTTGTCGTTCTGCAAGTTATTTAAACTACCTTTGCAGCTTATTAATTAAATGGCGGGACGAGACTTGTTGGCATAAGCTTCGTTCTGATTAGCGCGACGGCGCAAGAACTTATGACAACATTTCAATCGATTGGTATCGAGGAAAATATCCTACGGGCCGTTACCGACATGGGGTTTGAAACCCCTACCCCTATTCAGGAACAAGCAATTCCTCAAATTTTACTCGAAGAGTCTGATGTTTTAGCACTAGCCTCTACCGGTACAGGAAAGACAGCCGCTTTTGGCCTTCCTCTTGTTCAAAAAGTAGACACATCAAAAAGCTTTGTGCAGGCAATTGTGCTTACACCCACCCGTGAGCTTTGCCGTCAGATTGCCTCAGATGTAGAGCAATACTCAAAATACACCAAAGGTCTAAAGACCGTCTCAGTATATGGAGGAGCAAGTATCATCAATCAAATCCGCGACTTGGAACGTGGTGCTCAAGTGGTTATAGGTACTCCGGGACGTGTTGTTGATTTAATTCTAAGAGGAAAACTAAAACTTGACGCAATTGAGTTTGTGGTTCTCGATGAGGCGGACGAAATGCTTAACATGGGATTCAAGGATGACTTGGATCAAATTTTAGGTAGCACACCGGCAACGAAGCAAACCTTACTCTTTTCGGCTACCATGCCAAAGGAAGTAAAGCGTATTGCTCAGAACTACATGAACTCCCCTGTTCAGATTGAAACGGCTCGGGCTAATCAAAGTGCAGCAAACATTGATCATTTCTACTATTTGGTCAATCACAAAACACGTTTCGATGTGTTACAGCGCATTGCCGACGTTAACCCTGACATCTATGGTATTGTGTTCTGCAGAACTCGAAAAGAGACTCAACAAGTAGCCGATAAACTGATCAAAGGCGGATATAACGCAGATGCCTTACATGGTGATTTATCACAAGCTCAGCGTGACTATGTGATGGGCAAGTTTCGTTCACAACACTTGCAAATACTTGTAGCCACAGATGTTGCTGCGAGAGGATTGGACGTAGATAACATCACGCACGTAATCAATTACAACTTACCTGACGAGTTAGAGTCTTACATTCACCGAAGTGGTAGAACTGCAAGAGCAGGTAGAAGCGGACAGTCTATAGCGCTTGTGAGTACAAGAGAAATGTCTCGCTTAAGAGCACTCGAGAAGAAGATTGGGAAGCCAATTGAATTACAACGCGTGCCTACAGGAGATGAGATTTGTGCAAACCAACTATTCAAACTTGTATCTGACCTGAAGGAAGTACAAGTAGACCAATCTGAGTTTTCAAGGTATTTAGACGCTGTAAAACAAGAGCTGGAAGACTTTAGTCGTGACGAATTGATTGAACGATTCTTTGCAACCGAGTTCAACCGTTTCGCGGCGATGTATAAAAACGCCTCTGATCTGAATATTGAACCAGGTAAAAAAGGTTCTAAGCGTGATCGCTACGATGACGATGATGAACCTCGTAGAGGTAGAGATCGAAACAGACAACGACATGGCCGTGTAAACTTCGAGCGTTTCTTCCTTAATCTCGGTAAGAAAGATAAACTAAATGCACAACGACTGATGGGCTTCATTAATGAGCAACCCGCTCTAGCTGATGTTGCCATAGGACGTATTGAAGTGCTTAAGACGTTTGCTTTCGTGGAGGTTGACGAAGCTCATACATCAGACGTACTCAAATCGTTGAACGATAAAGAGTTCAGAGGTAGAACATGTCGTATAGAAGTTGCCGGAAATAAGGAAAAACCTTCCGGCAAACCACGACACAAAAAGCAAAAACATAAGAGACGAAGACGCTAAGCGATATCGTATCTCTCTATAAGTACATTGTAGTGGTGTAGTGTATGTCCGGCGATGACAAAGCCTTGGTTTTCAACACTTAAAACCATGCCATTTGCAAACCCCTCGCGCTGCAATTCTTTTTCTGTAAAGCTCTTAAAAAGACTCAAAGTAGCTTTTCGAACAAAGTCCAACTCGTCAATCATGTCGGTAAAATCACGATGACTAAGCTCATAGCGTTCGGCGTACGCATCATGGTCAAACCCAGGTAATTGGGTCATGTCATGCCTACCAAAACGAAGTGCTCGTTGACTTAGAATTCGCTCCACGTCGATGAGGTGTTGCAACAATTGTTTTGGGGTCCACTTCCCCTCTTCATACGCTGTGTCGACCTTCTGCAGAGGAATTGATCTCAACTTTTCCAGTGTTTCGCTGAAACCTTCTTGAAGTGCATCGATAACACTTTCACTTTTAACCAATGCAACATAACCCTGATAATAAGCAGGGATGTTCTCCAAATTCGGCATTGTTAACTATGTAGTGAGGTTATTTTTTTACCATGGTGAATTCGAACAAGTCGTCATCACCTTGTTTAGCGCGCTCGCAATAAACTACAATCGTATTGTTTTGAGTCGTGCAGTAACCTGCTACACGTTCTGTTTGGTCCGGTACATTTGTAATCGGTACTCCTTTGATATTTCCAAAACCTTCAACATCCTGTTGTGGGATTTCGAAAGAATAACCTCCGGAAACAGCTTTAAGGTTGCTCCCTGACATAAATTTTATTAAGCCATCTTGACGGAAATCAAAAACGTCCGCATCATCGGAGTTTTTGTAGATCTTAAGCGTAAAGCTGCCTTTATCTTTTTCTACCAGTGTGGTTCGGCTGAATACCTTATAGTCGCAGGTATACTCACCCAGAATGCTCTCGCGTATATCAGTTGGTGTTGGTGTGCCGCCAGTATCCCCGTCGTCACCACATCCTGTCATTACGGTTGCCATCAGCATGATAGCGATTAATACGTTTTTCATAATTTCTATTGTACAAGACAAATATATTCATTTGACTGATTTAGTCTGTCACAGTTTCTCACCACATAGTGTCAAAAGAATCTGGGATTGTAAGGTCATTCCAGAAAGGATTCAATTGATTGATGAGTTCTACTTTGTATCTGCGCGATTTACTTTTTATATGTCTTTCAAATTTGTGTGCCTCGTCAGCTGATTCAAAAACACTGTAGTAAACTAGTTTATTAACATTGTATCTAGCTGAAAAGCTGTGCTGATAATACTTTGTTTTGTGTTGGTACATCCGAAGTACGAGGTTTGTCGTAAACCCAGTGTAAAGTACAGAATGTGATTTATTGGTGATGATGCATGTATACGCTGTTCTACCAAAATCCATATTCAAATAAACCATTGAATAAAAGGTTTTTAAGAACCAACCTCCCGCTGATATTAATGAATCTTCGTTCGTAAGAGTTTCCTCGGTGATAGTTAACATTACTCTATCAACGGAATAATCACCACACTCGGAAAAACTTCCAGATGGGTGTTCGTATACTCACAAGAAATTTGAGAGTTTATCGAGTTTTCCAATCAAATATTAGACGGTTCGAATGGGTAAGGGCTTAAAAATCGATCCAAGTGGTCAATTCCGAACCTCTCTACTTTCAAATGGAAATGAATATTTATTGAGGTGAGGAATCTCCTGTAGTTTGGAATGCTTTAAATCACCAGCGCCTTTGTATTATTACGTTACACCTACTTCGATAAAACTGGGAACTCTTTTAAGAATCAATGGTTAATCAACTTATCTTAGCGCTATGAGTGATATACTTGACGAGGACTTGCATGGCGAACTACCTATACAACGGAGTGTATATGGCCGTTGGTCCAACATACCGGCAGCTATCGTAATTCTGGGGGCATTGTTCAGAATCATGCATTGGCCAGGTGCTGATATCATGCTACTTGTTGGTCTTTCAAGCCACTTAGGTGTTGAGCTCGGTTATGCCTTTGCTTTTAAATTCAGGCACAAGCAAAACCGAATCAGACTAGTTATCGCATGCGTATTTTTTGGAATCTTTGGTTCATGGTTTTACCGTCACTCTGGGCTTGAAGTGTGGTCCGCCTTATTCGTAGTAATGGCGGTATGTTCAGCCATCGTGTTTGTATTGGTTCAACGGAGGCTGAAGAGCTCAATAAACGTTTAATCTTCAAACTCAAGAAGTCGCTCAAAGACCTGTTCCATTTCAGATTCTAACCGTTTGTTCTGATCAGATATAGTCTGATGTTTCAAAGATAAATCCGTCAATTTCTGACGATCGCTGGTAATTTCTGGAGAAGTAAGTTGAGCTTCTATATCGGTCAATTCTGACTTAACGGAATCCAGTTCTTTTTCAAGTTGCTCAAGCTTTTGCTCAAGCTTTCGTTTCTTTTGTTGCCGTTTGCGATCCTGATCATTCTTCTGCGGGTTGGTAGATTTTTTCTCTTTAACGACAACCTCGCTTTTAGGTTTTTGCTTCTCCGCATCCCGTTGCGCTTTCCAGAATGTAAACTCTTCGTAGGTCCCCGGGTACTCATTTATCTTTTCGTCTTCAATCCACCAAATCTTGTTTGCAACCTGAGAGACGAAGTATCTATCGTGACTCACAAGTACAAAACTCCCTTCGTAGTCTTGCAGTGCTTGAACCAGTACCTCAATACTCTGAATATCAAGGTGGTTAGTAGGCTCATCAAGCAGCATAAAGTTAGCTTGCTCGATAAGCGTTTTTGCTAGTGCTACCCTACTTTTCTCCCCACCACTCAACACTTTAATAGGCTTAAACACATCGTCTCCTGCGAAAAGGAAACACCCAAGAATATTTCTTAACTCTGACTCCGTTAAACCGGAACCATGCTCCGTCATTTCTTGTAATATCTCATTCTCAAGATGTAATGCTTGGAGCTGGTGCTGCGCAAAGAAGCTGGTTATCACATTATACCCTTCTTTACGTTCTCCCTCGAATTGCTCGGTGTTCGCGATAACACGTAATAAGGTTGATTTACCCATACCATTTGCACCAATCAGAGCGATTTTGTCTTTCCGAACAATAGTTCCCCCGGTATCGGTTAGAATTCGCTTGTCGCCATAATGCTTTGTGATATCGTTAAGTTCCATCACAATTTTACCGGAGTCCTTTTTAACTCTGAAACGAAGGTTTACCCGAGCATCGTCGCTTTCTACAACATCTATCTTATCCAGCTTTTCAAGCATTTTCACCCGGCTTTGAACCGCAGTTGCCTTTGAAGCCTTGGCTCGGAACCGGTTGATGAATTTCTCTTGGTCTTTTATGAACTGCTGTTGGTTCTCGTATTGTCTCATTTGAAGAGCGTCTCGCTCTTCTTTCGCTTGTAAAAAGAAATCATAATTCCCTTCCCAAACATACAACTTGAGGTTGGCCACCTCAACAATTTTGGTGACCATACGATTAAGGAAGTACTTATCGTGACTCACCACGATTACCGTCCCTTGGTAGCTTTGGAGATAGTTTTCAAGCCACTCGATCGATGGTAAGTCTAAGTGGTTTGTCGGCTCATCGAGCATTAGCACGTCAGGTCTCTCCAACAACATCCGAGCAAGAATGACACGCATTCTCCATCCTCCACTAAACTCTTGCAGTGGACGAATCAAATCTGCAGTAGAAAAACCCAAACCTTCCAGAATTTCTTCTGTCTGACTTCGAATTTGATAACCGTTGTTGCGTTCAAATTCTTCTTGTAGATGCCCTAATCGTTCAAGAGTTTCAGGCGATGCATCTTCTTTTTCCATCGAGGCGTAAATGGCATTCATCTCCTCTTCCACTTCCACTACGTGTGCGAATGCTTGTAAAGCAACTTCCACGATGGGTAGATCTGTAGCTGTCTCAGACATTTCCTGATGTAAATAGCCTATCTTGAGACCATTCATTTTGGAAATAGAGCCTTCGCGGAGTTCGTACTCACCGGTGATTAAACGAAGTAACGTAGTCTTTCCTGTTCCGTTCTTTCCAACAAGACCAATTCGCTCTTTGGGTTTAATGTGCCAATTAGCATCGCGGTACAGGTAGTTGCCGCCAAATTCGTACGAAATATTATTAAGTGAAATCATGGTAATCGAGGCTATACCTACGCCTCATCGATTACAGCTGATAGACCATTTTTACACAAGGCATCACAAATGGGTGTAAGCGTTTTGGTAGAGCCGTGTAAGACTTCGCATTTACCCTTGTAATGAATAATCACTGAACATTGTTCAGCTTGTTCCGCCGTATGATCACAATATTTAATCAAACAATCAATCACGTGATCAAATGTATTTACATCGTCGTTGTAAATAATAAGCGCGTAACCTCCAATCAAATCTTCGATTACGGAGACTTCCTGTTCCTCTGCGGTTTGCGTGTTATAGATACTCACAACTACTTTCTGTTATTCCCAAACAAATAAATCTTCTTCTCCTCCCCTTTGATGATACGTCCAATGTTCGCTCTGTGGGTGTAGAGAACTAAAATCATTGCAAAAATCGCGAAAATTTGTAAAACAGGCTCAGCTTCACCATGTCTTAACGCAGCAATGACACCAAAAGACAGTGTTGCAATGATGCTACCTGCAGAGACCATATTCGTAGATAGTAGGACTACCAAAAATATTACTACACACAAAAGTGCCATAACGGGATCTAAAGCAAACACTAACCCAAGCAGTGTTGCTATTCCTTTGCCGCCTTTAAATCCTGCAAAAACTGGATATATGTGACCAACAACGGCCAAGACACCAAAAACAATTTTATAGGTCATTGTTGTCCACTCCAGCGAATCCTGAGACATCAGTAACACGAGATTTGCAGCAGTAGCGCCTTTGATTATATCCATCAGGAGTACACCTGTTCCGGCTTGTTTACCCAAAACGCGAAACGTGTTTGTTGCACCGGCATTCAATGAGCCGTGCTCTCTAACATCCACACCAAAAAAAGCTTTACCAACTAAAACAGCTGAGGGTATACTTCCCAAGAGGTAAGCGAAAATACAAGCTAGGTAGAACTCCATTATTCAGACTCCAGTTGGTCTATCATGTCGATGTGACGGGTAACTTTTAAAGGAGATGATGGTCTCACTCTGTAGTTACGACTACTCACTTTACCCGATTTCGAGCGCAAAAGTAAGTTGAAATCTTTGTCGGTCGAATACACGAACATATTGCCGCGCTGGAATTCGAAATAGAAATAATCGTACTTGGTTACTTCGATATACAAGGCAACACGAGGACCACTTCGTCTTCGTTCAATCATCAACCGCGAATTCAATTTACGATTGATGTTCTTCCCCTTAAGCGTGACCAGTTCGATTGGTTCCGCAGATACAAAAGCATTTAACGTATGAGAATAGTAGAACTTCATTCCTGAAATCACAAAATCGCGCTTTGTAACATCTAGTTGCTTTAACTCACCAAATTCCTCAACATCCTTAATCACTTTGTCATACTTCTTATCGTCGGTGATTAATTCTGCCAAATACTTTTTATTCCAGTCGTTATCCAACGATGCAGTAGAGTTTCCACTAACTTTTTCATCAAAGATTTCTCCCATACGCACCCAGCATTCTTCAGGCAGTTTCAGATCCATCATCATCATCATGTTGAACAAGAAGGTGGAGTCGTCATCAGTTCGCACAGCTTCCCCTACCGTTTGCGCATTAAACTCTTCACCGAAATCCAGACCAAAATCAAAAACTCCTTCAGCTTTGATTGTTTTAGCCTTATCATCAAACGTCATTACATTACCTCGCTTGGCTCCTTGCAACAACTTGTTGCTATCGCCCACTACAAAAGCCTCGATGGTCTCATCGTAGAAGAATACACCAGTATCAATGGTAAGGTCTAAGTCAACGAAAGAGAACTTTTGACCGAAGAAATTTGGATACACGGCAACGGAATCGTTTGGAGACAGACTAATACCAAGATTCACTTTTCGTCTGTCTTTGTTTCGAGGCTCGCTTGCATCTACGATGACGTTAGCAGGGTTTGGTTGATCTTTATATCTAAACCACTGACTCTTAATGTCTTCGAATGTATGAAGTGGCTTCACAAAACCTTTGAAAGACAAGAAAGGCTCCTTACTGTTCAAAATCGCATTGCCTTTATATCCGATTCTCGGACTAATTGTAAAATTCAGAGAATCACTGATATAACCTGACATCTCAACGGTCGAAGTATCCGGAAGCACTCGCATCTTATCAAAGAAAACTACCTGACCGGTCTCGTACTTGTCCTTAAATACATAATGTGCTGATCCGGCTATATCCAATCTCCCAGCGATATACAGCTTACAGTCGTACAGTTCATGGTATTTATTTTCTCTATTCGCCAACATTTTGGCCTGAGTGAGTGGTAATATTTCAGCATCTTTCTTAATGGTAACTTTCCCTTCATGTGGGAATACACGAGAATCTGCAATGTCTATGAAAGGCACTTCATCCGCATAAATGGTGCCATCATTCATATCAAACAACGCGTTTGTACTTTGGAAACGCAGTCCTTGCTGAGCCGGATTCTGAGATACGAATACGTATTCTTTCGATTCTTGACGACCGGTTGGTGTCAGCTCAATAGTCTTTTTATCCATATCCCACTTAAAGTGGTCAAGCGTAGATGCAAATTGATTGTATGGAAACTGGGTCAAATGTCCGAGTTCATTTGCCGTAAACTCACCGGTTCGCTGTTCAAAATCGATATGTGACTTCACGTTGGTTGAAACAAAGGAAATCATGCCAGCATCTACGTCACCAATCTGAATATCAGACTTTTGTGCATCTGCATGAATTGGGTCAAATACCATATTCGCAGAGGTCAGGATAGCGTTATCCCAGCTTAGCTTCCCATTTCCTGAAAGCTCACTCGGCGTTTGTAATAGATTTCCTTCGAAGACCTGACCATCATCGAAGATATCTACGACATGACCGTTTGTGTTGATGTACATTTCGTCCTCCTTTGGGAGCCAATGCGTTAAGACATCACTGGCAACCATTCTCGGATAACGATCGCTTTTACCAATTTTGTAGGATTCAACCTCTGCATTCGTAGAGTCCGGAGTCATTAGAATCTTACGGGATTCCATTTTAGCGCCTTCATAATTGATACTTCCACTCGCCCAAAAGCCTTCTTCACTCATGCTGATATCAATATCTCCATGACCTTTACCTCCATACATAGGATAACCTCCCGGTGGATTTGCTCGAGTAAAACCAAGAGAGTAGTCTTTCATGATCGACGCCTCGTATCTAAATTCAGGTAATATCCCTCCGGAAACGAAGGTTCCGGGAAACTTCAAACCGGCTATCGTAAAATTGTCTAAGCTGTCAATATCAAATGGATCTACTTCAAATCTAAATTCATCCTTATCGTATGCTCCGTTGTGGATAGATTTCTTATCGTATGCGATTACAGAAGGAGCAGTACTCACAAATCTTGGGTACTCCGGGTAGTCGGTAAGTCCCGACTTGTTATTCGACTTATCAATGTATATGGTACCACGTATGTCACGCAAAACGGATTTTACAGGTATCAAGAACTTCTGGTTAATCGTATCCGGAAACCACAACTTCATGGAATCAATCTGACTTGACTCAATGGTAAAATTCTCATAGCTGAAATCGAAATCGTTCCCAAAGAAATCAAATCGCCCGGCGGTTACTTTTCCGTTGAATATCAAACGACGATTATTTTTCATCGTCACTATTTGCTCGAGTGGGTAAGCAATTACGTATTGGGAATCGCTAAACTGAAATGCTCGTATTCCTTGCATCTCTAAATCGTAGTTCACCAGGTTCAGCACTGCGTTCGGTCGCGCACCAATCACCGAACTGAATCGCAAGATGTCGTAATCCGCTAGTTTCCAGTGATTTTTAAAGTAATTGAACAGTTTTTCCTTGAGTTGTATTTCTTCCGTCTCTGTGTCGTAAAAGATGAAGCCTTCGTTCGCCAATCCAATAACCTGCGGATATAGATTCTCTTTCTTAGAGCCGAGGTAGGCCGCGTAAGACGATAATGGGAAAGTCTTAGAGCGGGTAGACATATACATACGATACAGTTTATCGATTGGATGGTAGGCCATCATCCCTCCTCTGGTGATTTTCTCGTAGTTGTATTCTTTGAAGTAATTCTTGGAGATGAACAGCGCACGTTCTTCGTCAATAATCATGTCGAAATCAATTTTTGGTTGATCCATCTTCCAAATCACTTGATCCACCATGATTTCGATGTTATGGTCTGAATCATACCAAGGTGCCTGTTCGATACCTTTTTGCCCTCTAAGCATAGAAAGTCTGCGATCCTTCTGGTCAAAACTCAGCTCTACCCTAGGATGGTATATATCTCCTGAGTCTGTATAAATCGTAGCTTCCGTTTGTAGACTTCGAATTTTCCCATCAGCAATAGTGAAAACGTTTGACTCGGCCTTAACCGTCAGTTTCCCTTCGTAGTAAAACTCAAAAATTGATTTTTGATCCTTGCTACCTCGTCCCTGCATACGATTTCCATCCATGCCAAAACCACCTTTAAATACGATATCACCTTCGGAGAAACCTTGCAACGTGAGATCGTCATTGAATGAGACAAACTTGGGATAATAAGAATCTTCGAAATTGTCTCCCTTTCTATGGATGGTTCTTGCAGACACACGATCTTCCAAACTACCGAGCACTTTCCCATCTATAACTCCCTGATATTGAAAAGTTACCGTATCAATTTCCAACCCAGGAGTAGTCATGTCAATTTCGTAGCTGCCAAACTCTACAAAACACGTTTTCGCTCCAAGTCCAACACGTTCCCAGTCGATACTCCCATTATCTCCATTCCAGTGATCTTGGAGAATATCGAAGGTTCCGCTCGTTGAGCGCACAATCAAGCTATCATCCGGTCCATGGCATATGATATCGACATTTTGAAGATTCAATCGAACATCCGTTCCTTCAAAAACAAATTTGTAATTCGTATTAGAAAACAACCATTCTTTCCCGACAGCTCGGTATAACACATGCTCTCTAAAAATTAAGTTTGAAGTCTCAAGCACCTTTAAAAATGCCCTTCGATCTTTTTTTATCAGCTTGTATTCATTTAACAACCAGCCATCAAATTTTTCTTCGGAAACACCTGATGTTGAGTCTTTTGCGCCGATAAGAGTACGCATGTACAGTTCAATATCCGGCTTGATTTTAAACTTCTTGAGTACCATGTACTCCGCAAGTCGGATTACCAAGCTTTGTTGATCCTCGGTATAAACACCCGACAACCACTGCGCCTCAAACTGGTCATAGGTCGTTTCTACTTGTTTATCCTTCAGTTTTTTGACATGCTGTCCAAGTTCTTCAATAAAAACCTCTGGGTTTTTGCTAAACCCTTTTGTTTGGGCAAGTGATGAAGTACAGACAATTAGCGCCAATACTGTGGTAAGAATATATTGTAGTTTACGCATGTTTAGTTTCTTTTTTGATACAGCAGACACTCCCATTCACCAATTGAACTGTTTCGTTTTAATTCAAAGGAGTAACCGGTTACCAAATCATCAATTTCTTTTAAATCAAAGTTCAAAAAGCCTGCCAATACCAGGTAACCATGGTTGGATACTGCTTCAACCAAAGAAGGTAAAAGACTAACGTTGATATTCTTGGTTATATTGGACAACACAATGTTGAATTTTCTCGACGGAATGGCATCAGCACTTCCGTGCAAAAAAGTAGCTTTCGATTCAGGATTGTACGCAACATTGTCTTTTGCGTTTTCAACTGAGTTTAGGTCGTTGTCAATACCCCAAACATCTGTGGCACCAGACTTCTCGGCCAAGAAAGCCAATACACCAGTTCCGGTTCCCATGTCTAAAACAGACTGGCCTTGGAAGTCCATAGTCAGCATCATTTCTGCCATTAAACGAGTCGTTTCATGGTGTCCGGTACCAAATGACATACGCGGTTGAATAACCACGTCCAACGGAATTTCCGGTTGAGCTTTATGAAATGGTGAACGAATCAGCAAGCGGTTTTCCAATTGAATTGGATGATAGTTCTCTTCCCACGTCGCATTCCAATTTTGGGGCGCCAATTCACCGTGCTTAAAACTATTCTCCATCTTGAATTCGCTCAAGGTGTCGTACAGCTTTTTGTGGTCAAAATCATCCTGAGCGATATAAGCAATCAGCTCAAGACCTTTGTCCCAAAACCCTTCGTAACCTATTTCTTCTAGAGCCGCGGTTACCACGTCTTTCTTTTCATCCAATATTTGGATGGTCACTTCAACATATGCTTCCATGTACTCAGGCAATAATAAAGACGAGGTGTGGCTTAACCCAGACGCGTTGTTTAATTGTCGATAAAACCTTCAAGCATCGCGGTCGGAGATAAAGGCTTTGTATTTAGCTGAAAGAGTGGTTCGGGACATAAGCTCCCCTCCCCATCGAAATTTACATCTTAATTCAAAACAAAGTGCCGGTAAATCTCCACCCGGTTTGACAAAACCACCTAATGCTTTAGATTAGTTTATCTCGTAAAGAGCACGGGGGTCGTCATTGTTTCGGATTGTGTGCGCACCAATAACTGATATACACCGGGATCTACTGAAAGGTGCATGTTGGTCAATTCTTTAGAGACTTCACCTGAGCTTCTCCAAACTACTTCTCCCAGAGCATTCATCAACTGTAAGTCGTGTGCTTCCGCACCAATTGGCAACGAAATATTCAATGTTCCCGTACTTGGATTAGGATATACTGCAATCGCTTTAATCGCTTTGTTTTCAACCGATAAAGAATTGATAGTCACCGGTTTCGTTACACTGTCAACGCAACCGAATGGCGACTTCACCACCAACGAAACGTTATACGTTTTATCCTCATAATAGTGACGAGTAACATCAGTCCCCATCAACGTATCTCCCCCATCATCAAAGTACCAAATGTAGTCGCCTTGATCAATCAGTCTGGAAGCAAAAATTACATCTCTCCAAGTCACCTGGTAATCGAAGTTTGCATCCGGCATAACCCGCCAGATTACCGTATGTGTTGTTGTATCACCTACACAGCCCTCGTTTGAAATGGAGAATGCATACGACTTAGTTTCAGTGAAAGGTCCAACCGATAGCGAGTCTCCTACATACAATTTGTTCTCTAGGGACGCATCATACCATGTGACATCACCACGGTCTGGTTTTACATAGAGAACTGGTTCGGTACCATCGCATGCTTGAGTATCAAGCATCGACTCTGAAATCTTACCGTAGGGTATAGAACGCGCAATCCAAGGGTAACGTAAACTATCCGAACAGTTTCCTTCAAAAGACTCTAACCAAAATATATCAGTATTGGACACAGCAGGGAGTAAGATCTTTAGTCCCAAGTGTTCTTCATTACCACCTGTAGGTGCATCGAACCATCGTATATCGCCATGAAGCTCAGACAAATCGAGTTCGATGTCTTCACCTTCACATGCCTCTTTATCTACCAATCCATTTAATGTCGCAAAGTGATGCACATCAATTTTTATGGGAAGTCGAGAACTTGCGCAAATGCCATTATACGAGTCGACATAGCGGTAAAAACTTCCTCGATCTGTAGGAGTAAACGTGTGTTTACCACCTTGGTTCAATGATTTACCTCCAGCAGCTTGATCAAACCACCTGAGTGTATTATCTCCAGAAGCCGACAATTCTAAATCACCTGAGAGCAAACAAATCGCTGTATCGTTTGATACGGTTGGTTCTTTGGGTGCAAAAGCATTACTTACAACGGCGCGAACTCTCACTCGACCGGGGTGTGTACACTTACCATTAAACGTTTTTGCAAAGAAGGCGGTATCCTGATTTAACGGTCCAACTTGTAAAAAGTCCCCTGAATGAAGCGTAACCAACGATGTCGAATCCTCGAACCATCGTGTTTCACCGATTTGGCTTTCAGCAACTAGATTGGCTAGTGAATTTAAGCAAATAGAATCGTCCTTAACATCCGGTAATCCCGGTGTTTCAGTCACTTTAGTGATATGACGCTTGCGCAAGCTTTTGCAATTGAAATTAACCCCTTGTGCAAAAATGGTATCATTCATCTGAAGCGCACTTGTTTCATAATCCGGTCCTGAAGAGACTATTGTTGTATCAATTGGTCCTCTGTGCCAATTGACATTTGAATTGGTATTTGCGATAACTATCGCCTTATTTCCGGAACACACATTCGTATCTCCGGAAAACGAGATTTTATCGGGTTGGAAGTGCAGCGCGGCAGTTGCCGTGTCTTCACACGCTCTAAAACCAGTCATGCTGTACAATATACTTCGAACACCAACGGTTAAATTCCTTCCGGATGGAAACTTAGTTCCTCCATGAACGGCACTGTAAAAAAATCCGCTTCCATAGCTCCAACGATGGCAAAAGCGCTCGTAATCCAAATTGCGATATTCCTGATAGAACTTGTATGCGTTGTACTGCGGATTGAAATAGAACGGAGAGGATGTATTCGTGAACTTCACCGAATCTCTGTAGTCGTAACAATCTTTAAAACTAAAATCGTTATAGAGTTTATAGGATACGAAAGGCTCTAAAAGCATATCGCAATCCAGTGTAGTTCCTCCAATGTTCAAGTCGAGACATCGGTACCATCTACCGCCAATTGAGCCGCATGCGAAGTTATCAGCAAACCCATCTTGCTTGGTATAATCGTTACAAACAATTGCAACTCGAGTGCTATCAAACGAACGAACTACCACGATATATGGTTTTGTGGTGGTATAGGGTTCAAAATTTGCAAACTGGACAATGTTATCAAGTACGCCATTCCCAAATGTAGTGTCGATTTGAAGCGTATCTGCTCGAACAGGAGTGCCGGAAGGTAGGCTGTCAGCACCCGCTTCGTAAATCTCACAGTAAACATCAACCGCATTCGCAGTTGTATCCAGCGACCACGCATAAAACTTGAATCCAGAAATGGTTACCGTATCTGGGGCACTGTATAGCTGCCCCAAGCGATACCCGTCCGATATGTTAATTGCACGTAGCGTGCTCCCTGTGTTGTTCGTGTATAAGTTGGCGATTAACTTGTCGTAGCCAAAGTCCAACGTATCCTGCCCACACTGCTTCAAAGCACCTTTTGCTTTTCCGTGCGACCAAGTTTGGTTGCTCGTTTGTGGTAAGTGTAGGGTTACTGAAGGTGAGGTAAACTGTCCATATCCGTGAGGTGCCAACCAGCATAAGAAGAGAAGAACGTAGAGCTTTCGCATAAAGTCGGTTTCTAGATTTCTGTAAATTTACAAAATAAATCAGCTCATGAAAGTCATAAACCAAGTACGGAGCAAGCTAAACGGTCACCCGGAATACATCGTTTATGGAATAGTTGCCGGTGTCCTCATTATGATCTTAAATTTTACGCGGCTGTGGTCTATGCTGGGGCAAATACGACACGAATGGTATGCGTCGCTGGGTGCCATTTGTTTTTTGTTCCTCGGATTGTACATGGGAATTCGCTGATATGAGTGGCAGCATAAGCACAAAAACAAGAAACTTCCTTGGGAAAATGCTAAGACAAAAGAGCTTGGTCTTACACAAAGAGAAGTTGAAGTACTCATACTTTTGGCTGGTGGGCTCTCAAATCGACAAATTGCAGAAAAACTATTCATTTCACTTAGTACGGTAAAGACTCATATCTCTACCCTCTACCGTAAAATGGGGGCAAAACGAAGAACACAGGCGCTAAGAATTGCTGTGGAAAATGGCATAATTGGACCTGATACTTTAGCACGAAATATTACTCATCCGCCCAACATTATTGATTATAATACATAATAATCACCACTTTTGTGGGGTAAACAATTAAAATGAAAAACAAGAATATCCAATACGGAATCATCGCCGGGCTCATAGTACTGGTAGCGATGTTCGTTTCAGTTAATCTATCCGGTAATGAGTTAACCTACAAACAATCTGAGATCATTGGTTTCGGTGGGCAGTTCGTAGCATTCAGCACCATTGTCTTTGCTATACTTAATCATAAAAAAGAACAAGGAAGCATCAGCTTTGGCGAAGCCTGTAAAATAGGATTGATCATAACCGGTATTGCCACTGCTTTTTGGGTGATTGGTTGGTTGATTTATGTATCCATTAATCCAGAAGTTGTGGATGCCATGTTCAACAAACAAATGGATATGATTCGAAGTTCGGGTGGAAGTGAAGAAGAAATTGCAAAGAAACTAGAGGATGCCAAGACTGTGATGGAGTCCTATAAAAATCCATTGGTAAAGATTGTGGTTTCTATTATCGAGATATTCCCAACAGGTATAGCAATCACGCTTGTTACGGCTTTATTTGCCAAAACGAGAAAGCGATAATCCACACTAAATCCAATAGAATAGTTAACTCACAGAACTTCTTAAGCGTTTAATCTTGAATTGAATATGTTTGCGACATCAATTCAAGTTCAATGAAAAAGATCGTTTTTGCTCTAACGAGCATCCTATTTATTTACACTGCCTCTTTTGGTCAAGACAAAGTTTTATCAATGCAAGAGGCTATTGGCGGTTACCACCTCTACCCTCGCGGTGTAAACCAATTACAGTGGGCCGGAGACCAACATTACGCATATGTCGATACAATGGATGGTGAATCCGCATTAAAACGTGTAGATGCTGGATTGAACGAAGATTTCTGGATTACACGCGGTGAAATTGAAACCGCTTTATTGGCTATTGATGCCGATAGTCTTTCCGCTCTACCTCGTGTAAGATGGACAGATAAAAATAGCTTTCGCTTTTACCACAAGGGAACTTATTACTCTTACAACACAGAAGATAAGAAGGCTACAAAACTATTCGAATACAGTCCTGCAACGATGTCGCATGCAGATGTGAATTGGTCTACCAACGCCGTTGCATATGTGAATGAAGACAATCTATATGTAAACGGAGATGCATTAACAACTGACGGAGGAAATGGAATTGTTTACGGACAAGCTGTTCATAGAAGTGAATTTGGCATCACGAATGGAACATTCTGGTCTGAGAGTGGAAAGAAATTAGCGTTCTATCATATGGATGAATCTATGGTCACTGCATATCCGTTGTACAACCTGGATAAAAAACCCGCAAATTCTAAAGAAATCCGTTACCCTGTCGCAGGTGATCCAAGTCATCATGTAACCATTGGCGTGTACGATGTTTCAAGTAAGAAGGTAATCTACCTGAAAACAGGCGAGCCAAAGGAGCAATACTTGACTAATGTATCATGGGGACCTAACGACAAATACATCTATGTTGCTGTTGTGAATCGCGGACAGGACCATATGTGGTTGAAGCAGTTTGATGCATCTACAGGTGAATTCGTAAAAACGCTGTTTGAAGAAACACACGACAAATACGTTGAACCAGAACATGGTTTAACGTTTATTCCGGAAAATGACAATGAATTTATTTGGTGGAGTGAGCGTGATGGATTTACCCATCTCTACCTCTACAATACGGAAGGAGAACTTATTCGTAAGTTGACCGAAGGTCCATTTGAAGTAATTGATTTTCATGGCTTTAGTGCCGATATGAAATCATTTTTTGTAACAACTACGAAAGAATCTGCAATAAATAGAGACCTTTACTCTGTCTCATTTAAAAAGGCGAAAAAGATGACGCGTTTGACAGAAAATGAGGGAACGCACAGCATTACCGCATCGAGTGATAATAGTTATTTCATCGACAATTTCAGTAGCACGATTACTCCTAGAGAAGTTCGAATCATTTCTGCAAAATCGGGTTTACTCGAGACACTAAAAAAAGTTGAGAACCCACTATCGGAGTATAAGCTGGGTGAAATGACAATCAGCACCACTAGTGCAAACGATGGTACACCACTTTACTACCGCTTATTTAAACCGTCCGATTTCGATCCGAATAAAAAATATCCGGTTGTTGTCTATTTGTACAACGGTCCGCACGCGCAAATGATTCGAAACACATGGCTCGGAGGAGCAAATATGTGGTTCCAATACATGGCACAACACGGTTACGTGGTATTTACTGTTGATGGCCGCGGAAGTGCTAATCGTGGATTTGAATTTGAGAGCGCTATTCACCGTCAGTTAGGTACGTTGGAAATGGAAGATCAACTCGCTGGTGTTCAATTTCTTAAGTCTCTAAGTTATGTAGATTCAACACGTATGGGAATCCACGGGTGGAGTTATGGTGGCTTCATGACGACCTCCATGATGACTCGCAAACCGGGAACATTCCAAGTAGGTGTTGCCGGAGGTCCTGTAATCGATTGGAGATATTATGAAATTATGTACACCGAACGGTACATGGATAGTCCAGATGAAAACCCAGAGGGTTATAAAAACAATAACCTTCTGAATTATGTAGATAATCTTGAAGGTCGTTTACTCATGATTCATGGCGGTCAAGACGACGTTGTTTTATGGCAACACAGTCTGATGTATATGCAAAAGAATATTGAGTCTGGTAACTCAAACCTAGACTACTTTGTTTACCCACATCACCCCCACAATGTTGGAGGTAAAGACCGCATCCACTTGTATCAAAAAGTTACAGACTACTTCGACCTATATCTAAAACCGTAATGAAAGTATTTGCATCCCTCCTACTTGTAGGACTCTCGCTTTCTTCAGTAGCCCAAGATCATGCATACCGCATTTTCGATTCGAAGGGAAAGAAAGTCTCATTCAAAAAAATGGTAAAAAAACTCGATGGCAATGATGTTGTCTTGTTTGGTGAATACCATAACAACCCGATTAGTCATTGGTTAGAATACGAATACGCCAAAGCCTTTATACAGCAGGGTCCATCGCTGTTCGCTGCAGAGATGTTTGAGCGGGACAACAACGATGAACTTCAATTGTATATGCAGGATAGCATTACAGCCAAGAGTTTGGACACGGTTGCACGTCTTTGGAATAATTTTAAAACGGATTATAAACCGCTGGTTGACCTTGCCAAAGACTCCGGTGTTGGTTTCGTGGCTGCTAATATCCCACGTCGATATGCAAATAAAGTGTACAAAGGAGGTTTCACTGCTCTCGACTCATTAACCGATGAGGAAAAGTCATGGATAGCACCGTTGCCCATCGAATTTGATTCCACGCTTCCACAATATCAAGCCATACTCGCGATGATGGGTGGTCACGGTAGCCCGCGTATTGTAAAGGCACAAGCGATAAAGGATGCTACCATGGCATGGTTTATTCTCAGCGAAGGTTTGCAGAAAAATCCCGATGTTTCGGTGCTTCACTTCAATGGCGCGTTCCATTCTGATTTTTACGAAGGCATTGGTTGGTATTTAAAACAGTACAAACCAGATGTTGAAGTTGGTGCGATAACCACCGTTTCTCAAGCGGACGTGAACAAACTAGCCAAGGAACACAGAGGACGAGCTGATTTCATCATTGTGGTGGATGAAGACATGACGACGACGTATTAGTCTCGTGCTGCCAAAGACTGACACTTGGAACAGAGCGATTTAGCCTCATTATCAATGGTTTTGATCGACTCAGCTGCATCGCTCATAATGCACATGTAGGTTTCACAATGTGGTAAACCTAAATTGTGTCCCAGCTCATGCATACATATTTTCTGTAGGCGATCAAGTTTTACTTCTGGATTTTTGCCTAATCGATGTGTCGATATGATTGAGGCATCTCCGGGTCGGTAACCCAAGCCAAAAATCCCCCAATCCAAATAGCGCGTAGCGGGTTGTTTCACCTTGCCATTACTCTCCCACTTTGTGGTAGATATGTCTTCTGTTGTTAGCCCCATGATATAATCGCACGTATCTGGCTTTATCGTTTGGAGATACTTCAGCAATTTGTCGGCGCGATATCTAGGAGATTTCACATTTATGAAAGTTGATTCTGGCAGATTAGTGTTATCCAAAACAACCACAGTAAACCCATAATAGCGCTCCAGTACTGACCGAACACTGTCGATTTGCTCAACGGAATCAAAGCTCATTGGTTGCAATGCAACTATTGGCTTTCGGGCCGTTCGAGTATGGCATGCATAGAACACAACCCACAGTATGATTAGTAAGGAATGGCGCATTACTTATACCAACGAGAATATGTGTATTGTTTGTATATCCTTTCCTTACATCTGACATAATTCTTTCCTATTTTCGCTCGGAGTTTGAACAGAATAAAAACCATATTACTTCTGATTACCGGCATGATGTGCCTTACGGCGTCCTTGCCAAATATTGATGTTTTGTTTGATGATGATAAAGTTGAACTCATCGATCAAAAGGAGACTTCAGAACAAGAAGAAGACAGCGAAAAAGATTGGTTCGATGATTCCTTTTGTTTTATTCATTTTGGACTTGATAACAAAGCCACACATTTAACGCACAAGGAGCTTGCGGTTTGTCATCTGTTTACAGATGTTTGGAGTCCGCCTCCGGAAATGGCTTAACACCTCTCGTTCCTGAACCTAACACGCAAAACAAATTATCACTATTAGACTTTCATTCAATGGAAAAAGAATTCGATTCCAAATACATCTTAAAAGACTTGTCAGCAGCCATAGTTGTATTCTTGGTTGCATTACCCCTATGCCTTGGGATTGCCCAGGCTTCTGATGCACCGCCTATCGCGGGCTTAATTGCAGGAATTATTGGGGGTATTGTAGTTGGTGCACTCTCCGGAAGTAGGCTTGGAGTAAGTGGACCTGCGGCGGGATTGGCCGTAACCGTTGCAGAAGCCGTTGGGGAACTACCCTCCTATGAAGTGTTTCTTGTGGCCGTTGTACTTGCGGGTGCTTTACAGTTGGCCTTAGGCATTGCAGGTGCGGGAAAAATTGCTTTCTATTTTCCTTCATCCGTTGTTAAAGGAATGCTTGCAGGTATAGGGGTGCTAATTTTCCTTAAGAATGTCCCACATTTCATGGGCGTTGATAAAGACCCCGAAGGAAACTTCAAGTTCTTTCAAAAGGATGGGAAAAATACATTAACAGAAATCTTAAGCATTGAAAACTACATACCCGGTGCTCTGCTTATTGGCGTGGCTTGTTTGCTTATTCTAATCTTATGGGAAACCAAATGGATTAAGAAAAACAAGGTATTATCGTACATACCCGGCCCTCTGCTTGCAGTTGTGGTGGGTATTGTGATGAATCGTTTCTACCCAGAGAGCTTGGTTGTATCATCAGCCCACCTCGTTGATATACCGGATATTACTTCGTTTGATCAGTTGTCCGGTGTGATTAAAACACCCAAATGGAGTGCTATTCTAAATTACAAGGTGATAAAATATGCTGTTGTAATTACTCTTATCGCTAGCTTAGAAACCCTTTTATGTGTTGAGGCTACAGATCGGCTAGATCCACAGAAACATATTACTCCTACAAACCGGGAGCTTCGTGCTCAAGGTATTGGGAATATGCTGGCTGGCCTCATTGGTGGTATTCCGATTACACAGGTAATCGTGAGGAGTTCAGCAAACATTCAGGCTGGCGGTAGAACCAAACTTTCTGCAATCATACACGGCTTCTTTATCATCGGAACGATTATACTCATCCCGGGTTTACTTGCCGAGATACCAATGGCTACACTCGCTGCTATTTTGATGGTAATTGGCTACAAGCTTGCCCGACCTGCAACGTTCAAGCGCTTATACACCGAAGGACAAGACCAATTCATTCCGTTTGTTGTAACCATAGTGGCTATTCTTTTCACTGATCTACTTATTGGCGTTTTAATAGGATTACTTGTTGGAATTGGATATGTGTTATTTACCAACTTCCGATCGGCATTGATGCTTGAAAATGATGATGACCCGAACCATACCATCATTCACTTTAAGAAAGATGTTTTCTTTTACAACAGAGCCGAGTTGATGAAAATCTTTAGCGAGCTTGATGAAGGCGCTGAAATTACGCTAGATGGAACTAAGGTTGATTTTATTGATCATGATATATTCCTGGCTATTCAAGACTTTGTGATAAGTGCTCAAGACAAGAATATAAAGGTTAACGTGATTGATATAACGCGAAAGAAAATTCGCTTCTTCAATCAAGACCATGAAGAGCACACATTGGAAGTATAAACGATGTTATACCTCGCTGTCCAGCATATCTGTAACAACGTGATAGCGAGGATCATCAATTGATGTTCTGATAACTTCCTCGAAGCTTGGATTGGCTTTAACCAGAAGACTTTGACATTCGGCACTTAGGTGAGTTAAAGTCACTTGTTTACCGGCATCGTTATACTTCTTTACAAGGTTAAACAATGCCTCAATACCCGAGTGATCGGCTACTTTCGATTCGATGAAATCAATCTCAACATTATCCGGGTCGTTTGATACATCAAATTTGCTATTGAATGCACTGGTGGACCCAAAGAACAATGGCCCCCAAATTTCATAAACCTTGGTTCCATCTTCTTTCATTCGCTTTCTGGCGCGAATGCGAATAGCATTTTGCCAAGCAAATACTAAAGCCGAAATGATAACACCGGTGATTACGGCTATGGCTAGATCCTTCCATACCGTTACTGCGGATACCGTGATGAGCACCACCGCATCTGCCAAAGGTATTTTTCGAAGGATTCTGAAGCTCGACCACGCAAATGTCCCGATCACGACCATAAACATTACGCCAACGAGTGCAGCGATAGGAATTTGCTCGATTAAAGGAGCACCAAACAAGATGAACATCAATAGGGCAATAGACGCAACCAGACCGGATAAACGACCACGCCCACCTGAATTAACGTTAATAATCGATTGTCCAATCATGGCACATCCTCCCATGCCGCCAAACAAACCGTTTAAGATGTTTGCACCACCTTGAGCTACGCACTCTCGATTACCGCTACCCCGCGTTTCTGTTAAGTCATCCACGAGATTTAAAGTCATTAAAGACTCGATGAGACCAACTGCCGCTAGAAGAGCCGCTGTACTTAGGATCAAACCGTAGTGGCCCTTAAGTGTACCCGTAAGTTCAAATATTTGAAACTGGAAACTTGGTAAGCCGGCTTTTAACCCGTTTCCTCCTACATCCCGGATGAACGAACCAACAGTGCTCACATCAATACCGCCAAATATTGTAATTCCTGCAACCACAACAATAGCTGTAAGTGCAGCCGGAATCGCCTTTGTAATCTTTGGTAAAACGTACATGATTCCCATTGTAAGGCCTACAAGACCTAACATCCACCAAAGCGCAGAACCACTCAACCATTGAGAGGCATCGCCTGTTCGAACTTTAAACATCTCAAGCTGCGACAAGAAAATAACAATGGCCAAACCATTAACAAATCCCATCATTACGGGGTGAGGAATGAGACGGACAAACTTACCCAAGCGCAAAACGCCGGCAAGCATTTGTATAAAGCCAACAAAAAGTAAGGTGATAAACAACCACTGTAAACCCAGATTAGCAATCGGTTCCTGAAGCGTTTCCCCTACCTCGTTTCCCGTTTTTATCAGGTGAACCATAACCACTGCCATGGCTCCGGTAGCTCCGGAAATCATACCTGGTCGACCACCGAATAGTGATGTCACGAGCCCCATCATAAAGGCTCCATATAATCCAACAATCGGATCAACTCCCGCAACGAAGGCAAATGCCACAGCCTCGGGCACCAATGCCAAAGCTACGGTGAGCCCTGAGAAAATGTCGTTCTTAGGATTTCCTATAAAATTGTTAAACAATCGCGCCATGTCAAAAATTTGAGGGCGCGAAAGTAGTGAAACATCAGCCCTATGTCGAACAATGGCTTAGTTTCTTTAATAGAATCAATTATTCACCTTGAGCCAACGAGTATGCCCGTTCCCCATCCATCAAATACAGGTTTTCAGTTTTGATGAAATTAAGATCAGCCACAATCAGATCGTTCAACAACGATGTGAGCTGCTCGTAACTAACAACGCTTGAGCCATCGGCGTGAATAAATCTACAACGCCAGTGATCCGTGCAGAATGTTTCAGGCATTCCATTTGGATATACTTTGACACCGCGATTGGTAATCATTTTAAGCTTCATTTGAGAGCGTTGAGCAATTTCACTTAAGTTGTCTCCCAACACATCTGGATTGCGATTCTCTCCTACCCAATCAATAAATACATCTGAACCAACTAATTCCTTCTTAACTGAAGGTGTTGGACTTGCTTTTACTTGAATTGGTTTTGCATCTCTATTGAGACTCACAGCATTGAAACGTTCCGGTTTTTGGCCAAATCGTTCAATAATGGCTTCAGCAAACTCTCTCGTGTTCACTCGTTGCTTTGTATATTCATCGCTTGCCAAGTCTCCCGTATGGATTCCATCCTCTAAGGTCTTTAGCAATGCGTTTTGAATGGTTTCAGCCACATCTGCCTGCCCGACATGAGTTAACATCATGCAAGCTCCATTGATTAATCCAGAAGGATTTGCGATTCCTTTACCGGCGATATCCGGAGCCGAACCGTGAATAGCTTCAAACATGGCTAAAGTCTCACCTATGTTCGAAGAGCCTCCAAGCCCAACACTACCGGCTATCTCGGCAGTTATGTCGGAAATAATATCTCCATACAGATTTAGCGTAACAATCACATCAAATCTCTCTGGATTATCAGCAATACGCGCACTTCCAATATCAATGATATAATGTTCTGCTTCTATTTCCGGATACTCTTTGGATATTTCATTAAAAATCTTGTGAAACAAACCATCTGTATGTTTCATGATGTTGTCTTTCGACATACAGGTTATCTTCTTCCGACCGTTTACTTTAGCATATTCAAACGCGTATCGAATAATCTTTTCCGAACCCGGTCTTGAAATCAGTTTGAGACATTGAACAACTTCTGGAGTTTGCTGATGCTCAATACCTGCATACAGATCTTCCTCGTTTTCTCGAACCACAACAACCTCCATCTCTGGGAAGTTGCTATGCACAAATGGCGTATACGCTCGAGTTGGGCGAACATTGGCAAACAAGCCCATGGTCTTGCGAATCGTCACATTCAAGCTTTTGTATCCTCCACCTTGAGGTGTTGTAATCGGAGCTTTTAAGAAAACAGGGTTGCGACGGAGTACGTCCCAAGCTTCCGGGCTAATACCTGAGGTGTGACCGGAGGTATACATTTGCTCTCCAATGGTGATTACATCGTATTCTAACCGTGCACCGGCAGCTTCTAAAATTGAAAGCGTGGCTTTCATAATTTCAGGTCCAATCCCATCACCGTAGGCAACGGTTACTCGTGTATTTTCTTGATTTGCTGACATCTTCTTTGGTTTCTATGCTCGTTTTTGAAGTTGCGCAAACTTATCAAAATCATCGTTTGTTAACGAACACCATACAACCAATTTTGGTTCGCGTGACAGAAAGAATATATTCGACTAGATATCCACTGAAAGTCCAACAAAGAATGTCCGTGGAAGTGCAGGGCCATAGACAAATCCACTGTCTCGATTTTTACCAATGTCGAAGTTGGACTGGTAGCTGTTCAGAACATTTTTTACTCCCGCATAGACAGAAGAATCCGAGTTCTTTAACCACTCTGTATTGCGCTCAATGCGTATACTGATGTTGTTAAATGTTTCCGATGATATAATCTCATCCGTTAGCTGATTTGGCGCCCCTGCAAAGTGTGGTACAAGCATAGGACCTGTGAGGACATAATTGATATTGATGTCCCATTTCTCATTGGGATCAAAGTCTAAGCTAGCAAAACCATATAGGTTTGGTGTGCGCATGAACCGCGATTCGGGATTAAATCCATCAATAACAGTTACAGGATTGTCAAACCTACTCTCTTGCAGTGTAAAGCCCGATTCAACCTGTATCTGCTTGTTGTAGTTCAATCGATATTCAACCGTAAGGCCGTATACTTCAGCGTTGTTTCCATTGCGTTTTTCGAATTGCTCTCCAAAAGCATCTTCACCAATATTCTCAAGTGTAAAGGCATTCGTTAACTGCGTATAAAACCCGTTAAACGTGAAACCCGTAATAAGTTTCTTGAACATCTTGTCGTATGTCACCGAAGCATTCAAGCTTCTAGACCGTTCTTGCTGTAGATCTGGAGATAGGGTAATCCGTGAAATTCCTCCACCTGCAAACGCGATGTGCATGTCGGCGTCAAATGCCTGAGGCGCCCGAAAACCCTCACCGTACGAGAACCGATACCGGAGCATACGCGACGGTTTTATTAGTAACGATACTCGCGGATTAGCCACGACATTGTCCAGTAAATTGTGATAATCAAATCGTATCCCGGACAAAAGAGAAACCTTGGAATTCATTTCCCAATCGCTCTGAGCAAAAAGACCTACGTTGTGTGTTTCTTGGTCAATCAAATATGCGTAGGCCGGAATCTCATCCAGCACATCATTGTAAATGTACTCGAGCCCACCTGTAACAATGTGTTTATTGCCTTTTTTTCTGGCTACATCTCGATTGTACTGAATTCCAGAAGTGAGACTATTGTTGACAGAAGTGCCGAAGGGTGGATTTTCCCTATGCATTATCAGTTCGGCCGTATCATTCGGAAGAATACCAGTGTAATGCTCTCGGTTGTTCAATTGATAACCTGAATACACAATTAAACTTGCACTATCACCCCAATTCCGCTGATAATCCACCGTGGCCATAAAAACTCGTTGTGTACGTTCCTCGGCTTGTAAGCTGAGTTCAGTGGGTTTAGATGTTATTTCGCCACCATATCTATACTCCCGAATACCTGTAAGGTTTACTTCTAATTTTTCGTTTTCCGATGGTTTGTAAAAGCTTCCAATAGAAAGAGCAGAATTGGATAGTTCCGGTAACTCAGAGAAGTTGTCGTTGTTGTGATCATACATCTGCCTAAACCTCTGATTACCAATAATATTTACACCTGCATTCTTTTTAGCATTAACCGTAGACCAGTATCCATTAAATACCTCTTCTGATGTTTGTTGGTTGATGATTGATTGAGTAAAATCCACTTTTATCGATTTATCATCAGGGAGTTTTGTAATGACATTAACGGTTCCCCCAATCGCACTTGAACCGTATAGGGAAGATCCTCCACCACGAACCACTTCTATACGTTCGATTAGACTCGTAGGCAGTTGTTCTAATCCATACAAACCTGTGAGCGGACTGAAAACCGGTCGGCCATTCACTAAGATTTTGGAATAGCCACCAGCTAGACCGTTCATGCGAAGTTGGGTGTAGTTACACGTTTGACAATTGGTTTCTACTCGAAGTCCGGGTTGGAAACGCAAACCCTCTGAAAGATTACAAGACTGCGTAGCCTTTAACGTTTTAGGTTGTAAAACTTGCACCAAGACAGGGTTGTTTGCCTGTAGTCTATTCGTACGTGTACCCGTAACCACCTCAACTGGCTTCAAAGCAACCGCTGAGTTTTCAATGTGAATCCCGATTGTGTTTCTAAAATCACTTGGACCTATTTGAACCGTGGTTGTTTCTAGTCCCACATAATGTACCTCAAGGACGAAGCTTGTTGTGTCTAGTCTGGATAAAGTAAAAGAACCTGACTCATCTGAATTAGTGAAATGCTCGGTGTTTGGAATTCCGATTGTCGCATAAGCTAATGGTTCCCCATTTAGGGTAACACGCCCTGACAACACGAGGTCTTGTGCGTGGACAACTTGACTCCAAAAAAGTACCAATGAAATAACCAGAAACCTTGCTTGATTGAGCTTCATATTAGTTCCGCAAATATATTTTGTTAGTCTTTCCTAACAATACTATTTGAGTCAAATAATTATCTTTGTGACTCCATGGCGTCTCAGACAAAAGAAAACTACCTAAAAGCCCTGTATTTTCTAGGGAGAAAGAGCCCGAACATTTCTGTAAAAGACATAGCAGAACACTTAGATGTTCGTATGCCTTCGGCCAACCATATGATTAAAAAATTGGCAGATGAAGGGTGGATTAGGTATGAGAAATATAAACCGATTCGCATGACTGAAAGCGGTGTTCGGAAAGCCGGTTTGATCATACGGAAACATCGTCTTACAGAAATGTATTTAGTTGAAAAAATGGGTTTGGGTTGGGAAGAAGTCCACGATATCGCAGAACAAATAGAACACGTTAAGTCAGATCGGTTTTTTGAACGAATGGATGAGGTATTAGGTAATCCGTCCCACGACCCGCACGGCTCTCCTATTCCGGACAAAGACGGTGTTATTGAGCATGACGATTATGTACCTTTGAGCGAATTTACCAGCGGCTCTGTGGTTGAAGTAAAGGCACTAAATCATGGAACCGACGACTTTCTACTTTACCTCAATGAATTGAGTATTGGACTTGGTACGCAAATAAAGGTTATGGGACAACAGAGCTTCGATGCTAGCATGACGGTGTCCTATGGTCGAAAGAATAACATCAATTTGAGCAAGAAAGTGTGCGATCGCCTGATGGTTGAGACTATTTAAAACCTGACGTTCGGGGATTCCTACATTGGTTGTTTGGTTTGTTGATGTTAATTACCGAGGGAATACGACAACCCCTCCCCACTTGAAAGATACAATATCAATAAACATGACGCCAACTCAATCTCCCGGCGCACGTATTTCGCTGTTCTTCGATTACGCCAATAAACCCAACTCTATATATTCTGCGTATTACTTTCTACTCGCCTCGATTTCGGCTTTCAAGTATTTGTAAGGCACCAACAACATGCCAAAGCACTCTCCGTCTTCTTTGCTTAAGTGTTTGTGATGTTTCTTGTGCGCTCTTCGAATGGCTCTGAAGTAAACATTATCGGTTTTACGCAGCCATTTGAATCGTTGATGAATGAAGACATCATGGACTAAAAAGTAGCAGAACCCATATGCGGTGATTCCTAGTCCAATTGCGAATAGAGCCGGGAAGCCTAGGCTACTACCCAGAACAATACACAAAATGCCCGGCACCGCGAAAATCAGAAAGAAAGCATCGTTTTTCTCAAAGAAGCCCGGGTTTGTGTGGGTATGGTGATCTTCGTGCAAGTTCCATAACAAGCCATGCATAACGTACTTGTGGGTGAACCAGGCAACGCCTTCCATGAAGAAAAAAGTAAGTATGAAAACCAATACAGCCATGATTGTTAAAGCTTGATAGAGTTTATTTTCTTCTTTTGAGCTTCACTAACGTGAGGACCGGTGAGCATATTCTTTACAAATTTAGATTTCCAAACTGCATCCACGTTGTAAGAACCGATATTCTTCTCAAATACACTTAAATCCTCGTTGATATTGTCGCGATAGTCCACAATTGCCGGAGCATGTGTTTGGATCATAATCCGGATGTATCGTATCTCGGGGCTGTTTGGGCTTGATTTGATGGCAGCTTCTACCATATCTCGACCTCGGCTAAAGCGAGTCCACTTTGTGGTTGGTAGAAATGCAAAATCTGCAGACGTACTCAATGCAAATCCTTGATATGCTTTTGTTAAGTCACTGTTTCCATAGCTCTTGCTGACAGCAAGAGTTTGAAGTTGACACTCATCCTCTATAGCTTCATGATATACCGTGCGAATGTGCTTTTCTTCCACAGAAAAAGACAAAAGAATCATCGATACGAAAAAAGCACCCATAAACGATAGTGCATATTTCATAGTAGGTTTAGTTTTACATTAACGTATGACTTAACAAGTAGAGCCCATTTTACATGATCTTGAACTCGAATTCGGGTTTCTAATATGTGTGAGCTCGGTGTACGCTTTAGTTTGCGCAACAACTGAGAATAGTATTTAAACGCAGTATAAACGCCAAAACGCGCAGTAGACGGCAGTTGGACAATCCCTTTGTAGGCCTCCTCGAAATCCTCTTCGATCTCTTTCACAATTGCGTCTTTTGCCTCCGGAGTTAGATTTTTAAAGTCGACATTCGGGAAATAACTACGTTCTAAAACTTCAATATCGTTCTTTATATCCCGTAAGAAATTAACCTTTTGGAATGCAGATCCGAGCCTCATGGCTGAATGTTTTAACTTTTGATATTGAGCTTCATCCCCATCGACAAAAACCTTTAAACACATTAAGCCTACAACATCTGCAGAACCGTAGATGTATTTTTTGTAGTCCTCCTCTGACGTATACTCTTTCTTCGATAAATCGAGGCGCATGCTATACATAAACGCGTCAAT
>Ga0181574_10000151_pt1 | contig 62006 bp, 55 predicted proteins | sample 101ome_24_FD_145600 | JGI IMG/M metagenome (GOLD analysis project Ga0181574, IMG submission 145600) | Coastal salt marsh microbial communities from the Groves Creek Marsh, Skidaway Island, Georgia - 101410AT metaG (spades assembly) | ecosystem: Environmental > Aquatic > Marine > Intertidal zone... | reverse complement strand
GGACCGCTCGACGGAAAAAGTTTCCTTCCCGTGCTGAAGGGCGAAACTGACCAGCACAAGGACTTCACTTTCGGCATTATGACGACTCGCGGGATCATCAATGGCTCAGACACCTACGGGATTCGCCGCGTTCGATCCAAAACTCACAACCTCATTCTCAATCTTACGCCCAAGACGAAATTCACGAACGCATGCACGAAGTCAGGGGAATTTCTTTCCTGGAAAGAAAAAGCCGAGGCGGGAGACGAGCGAGCCAAGCTGCTCGTAGAAAAATATCATCACCGCCCCCGTATCGAACTCTACGAAGTCGGCAAGGCTTGGCACGATTGGAACAATCTCGCTGACTCCCCCGAGCACGTCGAGATCAAGAAAGAGCTTCGCAAACAACTCGACGCATGGATGAAAGAATGCGGAGATCTCGGGCAGGGCACGGAACTCGCAGCATACGAGCACCAAGGTGGCAAGAGTAAGAAGAATAAGGGAAAAGCCAAGGGAAAGGCAAAGAAGTAGACTTCCCTTCCTCCGCCAGATCATTTCCCGCAATTTCGCAATCCAATTTGCTTGCGATTTGGGCCGTTTCCATTTATCACAGGTAGGATGAGTGATCAGGATACCCCGCCGCCAATGGACCCGAATCCGGAAGAAGACAATCCGGTCGATGATGCTGTTAATGATGCAGGCGAGGCAGTTGATAAGGCTGTCGACTCTGCCGACGATGATCCAGGCGAGGCGGTTGATAAGGCTGTCGACTCTGCCGACGAAGCCGTAGAATCTGCTGCAGAAAAAACCGCTGAAGCCGTCGACAGCGCAGTCGAATCCGTCAAGGAAGCTGCTGCAGCACCTTCTACAGGAGGCATCGGCCTCGGACAGGGCAAGCTCGGCGAAAGTGATGAGCGAACGATGGGAATGCTGGCTCACATCCTAGGTGGAGTGACCTGCATTGTTGGACCGCTCATCATTTGGATGATCAAAAAAGACGAAAGTCCATTCGTCGATGATCAAGGCAAAGAGGCTACGAACTTTCAGATCACGATTCTGATCTCTCACGTCGTCAGCATGATTCTCGGTGCTCTTACCGGAGGATGCGCCAGCATCATTCTGAGCCCCTGCATTTGGCTCTTCAGCATCATCCTCGCGATCCTCGGAGGCGTAGATGCCAACAAAGGAAAAGCCTACCGTTACCCCTTTGCGCTGCGCCTGATCAGCTAAGATCGCCCCTCCCCGCCTCCCCGCACATTTCCCATGACGCAAAACAAGGGCCTTCTCGGCCTGAACGAGCCGCAGCGTACTGCGGCCGAACATATTCACGGACCCGTTCTTATCCTTGCCGGTGCTGGCACCGGGAAAACCCGTGTGGTTACGACCCGTATTGCCGGAATGCTTTACAACGACATTCCGGCGAGCCAGATTCTCGCCGTTACCTTCACGAACAAGGCAGCGAATGAAATGCGCGAGCGCGTTGGCACAATGGTCGAGGAGGGCATGGCCAAGGACACCACCATCTGCACCTTTCACAGTCTTTGCGTGCGCCTCCTCCGCTCGAGCATCGAACGGCTCGGATACAAAAAGACATTCACGATCTACACCCAGAGCGACCAAATCGGCCTACTGAAACGAATCATCGTTCGCAAACTCGGAAAAGACGAAAGTCTCGATCCGAAAATGGCAAACATGATGATCAGCCAGGCGAAAAACTCAGGCCAGCCAGTCAGTGATCAGGAAGATGCCCTCATTGCCGAAGTCTACCGCACCTACCAGAAAGAGCTCAAAGCACTCAACGCCGTCGATTTCGATGATCTAATGATTCTCGCCGTGCGCGCTCTCGAAGAAAATCCCGATGTGCGGAAAGAATGGCAGCGGAAGTTTCGCTTCATTATGGTCGATGAGTTTCAGGATACAAATCATCTCCAGATGAGCCTGCTCCGCAATCTCGTCGGACCCGAGCAGAATGTCTGCGTCGTCGGAGACGACGACCAGAGTATTTATGGCTGGCGCGGTGCTGATATCACGAACATTCTAGATTTCGAGCGATTCTTTCCGAATCCCAAAGTCATCAAGCTCGAAGAAAATTACCGCTCAACCAATCGCATTCTCCGTCTCGCCAACAGCCTCATTCGGCACAATATCGACCGACGCGAAAAAACACTCTGGAGCAGTCGTGGCGAAGGAGAAAAGATTCGACTGGTATCCATGCCGGATGCAGAGACGGAAGCGGAGTGGATCGTGGCGGAAATTCTCGAATACCACCGGATCGACCGCCGGAAATACGACGACATCGCGATCCAATTTCGGATGAACAGCCAGTCCCGCTTGCTTGAGGAAGCTCTTCGTAAGGCCGAGGTTCCTTACAAACTCATCGGTGGCCAATCATTCTATGAACGCAGAGAGATCAAAGACATTCTCGCCTACCTGAATCTGTTCCTCAACCACGACGACGATGTCAGCCTGCTGCGAGTCATCGGGACTCCATCACGAGGCATTGGCCAGGGAACTGTCGCACTCGCAACCCAGTTCAGCATCGATCACCAGATCAGTATCTTCGAAACGCTGAACGACTTCGAGTTTCTCGCCACCCTCACAAAGCGCGCTCAGAATGCGATCGAAGCATTCTGCGACTTTCTTCACCGATACAGCGATTCCGCTCACACAGACTCGGCAAATTATGCGACGATGACTGAGGAACTTCTCAAGGAGATCGAGTATTCCGATTTCCTCAAAAAGAACTGTAAGACTCCCGAGGAAGTCGACATGCGTCGCAGAAATGTCGCTGAACTGATCGAGGGAATGCACCATCACCTCGAAAAATCGAAGCGTGGGCTCCGTGGATTTCTCGACAGCGTTGCCCTGGCGCAGGATAAGGAAGACAAAGATGATGACGGGGGCGAAGGCGTCTCGCTCATCACGATGCACGCCGCCAAAGGCCTTGAATTTGCCGTGAGTTTTATCGTCGGCGTCGAGGATGGCATTCTCCCCCACTCCCGCTCGATCGAAGAAGGAACCCGCGACGAGGAGCGCCGCCTTTTCTATGTCGGAATTACCCGGGCGATGGAGGAACTCACCATCACCTGGTGCCACAGCCGTCGTCGCTACGGAGACAACCTCCCATGCCAGGCGAGCTCCTTTTTCCGCGAACTCAACAAGGACGAGCTGGACGAATCTGATCACGAAGAGTTGGCGTCCGCACCCGTCGAGGAGGCCGTTGCGGAAGACTACTTCGAGCAAATGAAACAGATGCTTTCCGGTTAGCGATTGCGTCTTTTCCAACTTGCACCTGCCTCAGCCCTGTCGGAATTTCCCCTGTGTCCGAAATTAATTTCAAAAAAGGAAACGAGACGCTGATCAAGGTGCTCGATGGTGCATCTACGAAACTGCGTTCCCTCCTCAAAAAACAAGGTCGACTCGAAGCCGGAGCCCTTCGTGTCGCTGTCATTGGTGGCGGCTGCTCCGGCCTGCAATACAAGATGGATCTCGTCGACGGTCCCGCCAACCGGGACATCATGGTCGAATCAAACGAAGTCCGTGTCGTGATCGACCCGAAGAGCGCGCTGTTCGTTACCGGCTCCGAGCTCGACTTCAGCGAAGACCTTCAGCAGGGCGGATTCAAAGTCACGAACCCGAACGCTGTCGTGACATGCTCCTGCGGCGAGAGCTTTGCGGCGTGATCAGGCCGCAGTCCAAAGGTGATTCTTTTGGAGGACCGACAGGGCGAGATGCGTCATGGGTGATGCACCTTACCCGGCTTTCTCAATCCTGGGCCACTCTGGCTCTGATCGCCGATGTCTTCGGGAATTTCGTTTGCATAGTCCATCAGCTCTTTCGCCACGATTGATCAGTTTCACAACTCCATTCCGAAACGTTTCAGGATCGCGATCATCACCAGGTAGAGAACCATCGTGACGAGACAACAAATAATCAAATTCGGCCAGAACGAGAGTCCTTTTTTCAGCAAAAAGGGGAAGAGGAGAAACATGGGCAAGCTCGGCAGCACGAACCAGAAAACCCCTGCGGAATGGGCGGCGAGCTTTTCGGTCTGCTCTTCGGGGGCGCCTTTCAGGTCCCACCAGATATAGACAAAAGTAATCAATGAGACGAGCGGCAGCGAGGCTATCATGCTGCCAAGCAGCGGCTTGCTCCTTGTGATTACGATCTCGTTGACCAGATAAATCAATCCGGCAGAGAGTAGAAGTTTAATTAGCATCACCATGATTGGAGCCTATGCCGATCTGAACTTCGCTGTCACGAATCAATCAAACTCAATCGCGCGAGGAGCCGGTAGACGCACGCGCTGCGCCGGGATATCTTCTTCCTCGGACTCAACGATGACGGGGCGAGCTACGGGGATTCCATTGTCGTCGACTGCCTCTTTCTCTTCGCCTTCCACAATTTCCTCTTCAACAACTGCAGGTGCAACTCGCGCCCGGAGAACAGGTGCGATGGAATTGTAAGGGTCATCCGTTCCGATGACTGTTGGCGCGATCGGAAAAACTGGCTCCGTATTCTGCACCACAAAAGTCGGACGGATCGGACCCGACCCATTCACACGAGTCAAGGTAGGCATGCGACGTCCACCGCGCCCGTGAACGCTGCAAATATGATTCAGGTTCGTACCGGGACGGAGATATTCTACGTAGGTGCAGCGCACCTGTGAGCTGATTCCGTTTCCTTTGTCTTTCATCTCGTAGCAGTCGTCACTTGCGAGTTCACCGGAATGCAGACAGATTTCGACCTGCTCGGCGTCGGGCGGCGGGAGAAAGGCACGAGGCTCGAACTTTTTCGCGGCCGTATTCATAACCTGCGTCCAAACTGGCAAAACCGTATCGGAACTGAAAGCTCCCGGGTAGATCGTTTTGCTCTGGTCAAAACCAGCCCAAACCAGGCAGGTAACTTCCGAGGTGTAGCCAGCAAACCAATTGTCAGTAAAATTGTATTCCGTTCCCGTTTTGCCCGCGACAGGGAAATCCCCAAGGCCGTATTTCCGTTTCGCTTTTGCGGCGGGCCCATCCTTAAACGCATCCTGCAAGATGCTGTTGATCTGGTAAGCGGTATAGGAATCAACCACGGGTGCACTTCGCAAACCGAAGTCGGGCGTGTAGATCACGTTACCAGACACGTCCTTGATGTTCGAAATGATATGAGTTTCGCGAGGTCTACGCCCACTATTCGGAAAAATCGTATAGGCCAGACAAAGGTCCTCAGGAGAGGCTGGGTTTCGCCCGAGGAAGGTAGCGTTGAATTTTTTGAGATTCCCCTCAAAGACGAGTCCCGCGGTCTCAGCGAGCTGGACGACATCTTCCGTGCCAACCTTTTGTCCGAGACGAACGGACGCGGCATTCTTTGATTTCGCGAGAGCGACGCGAGCCGTAATACGATTCTCGTAGACGTTATCGAAGTTTTCCGGGCCCCACTCCCCGAGAATTCCCGTCGTTCCGCCAACCATGATCTGGCGGGTATCCATCGGTGTATCCTCGACGACCGTTCCGGGAAAGAAGCCTTTTTCAAAGGCCGCCGCGTAGACGAACGGCTTGAAGGCAGTTCCGGTTGGGCGACTTCCCTGGCTCACTCGATCAAACTGGCTATCATTGAAATCCCTGCTCCCGACCTGCGTTATGACTGCGCCGGTCTTGTTGTCGATCATGATGACCGCACCCTGAAGGTATTTTGGTGCCGCAAATTCCTGATCCGGTAACGCATTCTCGCGGAAGGCGGCCTTCTCCTTTTTATACTGTGCGAGAGTTGGATGCTCGAAATCCGGATGCTGCTCGATCATGCCGAGTTGCTCTCTCAGTGCCTCTTCGGCAACGGCCTGCACATCGCCATCGATAGTAGTGTGAATGTGAAAACCACCTTTCGAAACCGCCTCGTAGCCAAGCAGTTCAATGACTTCCTGACGCACGTTTTCGTATACGAAGGCTGACTTACCGGTGATATTTACTTTGGCCACCGTGCGAACCTCTGCTTTTTGCGATCGGGCAGTTGTATCGTCGTCGATGAATCCTTCGGCATTCATCCTGACGAGCACGTGATTTCTCCAACGCTTCGAAGTATCCGGGAAAGAGCGTGGTGAACGGTGATAAGGGTTCGGGACAGCTGCAGCAAGGGTCGCACCTTCGAGCACAGAAAGGCGGGAAGGATCTTTACCAAAATATCCCTCCGAGGCAGAAGCAATACCGTAATAGCCGCTGCCGAAGTAGATCTTGTTGATATAGAGCTCGAGAATTTTCTGCTTCGAGCCGATCTCTTTCTCAATCCGACGAGCGAGGAAAATCTCGGTAATCTTTCGGCTGACGGTCCTGTCCTTCAGCTCGAAAGTCTGGCGTGCAAGCTGTTGGGTGATCGTCGACGCTCCCTGATTCCACCCTTTCGAACGCAGCGCATAGTAAACGGCACGCAAGATACCATAGTAGTCGACTCCGTCGTGCTCGTAGAAACGGCTGTCCTCCGCAGCGAGGAGGGCATTGATGAAGTGATCCGAAACATCATCCAGCGTGACCGGACGCCTGTTCTGCACAAAAATTCGGCCCAACTCCTGACCGTTCCGATCAAAGATTCGACTGGCGACCTCGACCTTGCCGATGTCCGACATGTCGAATGACTCGGCTAGATCATATCGCGGCTTGCAGTAGAAAAAGGCACCCGCCGCTCCGATGATTGTGACCATCAGGCAAAGGAGAAAGCAGAAGCTGAGAAACTTAAACCAGAAGACAAGGCTACGTCGGCGCTTCGCTCTGCAGACCGCTGATTCGTCGAGCGGCGGCAGGTCGACCACATTACTGACCGGAGGTTCGCCACTTCCGATGGCCTCGAAATCGCTGTCTGAAGGGTCGTCGGACACGATAGAATTTTGTCAAAGGGGTTGGAGGGAGTAGGATTCCACAGCATGGCTGCCGATACAAGACCCTACGTCAATGGAAAAGATACGCCTCTTTTGGAAATCGTCTTTCAAGAAATCGAAAAAAGTCCGGAGGGATCGATATCTTTTTCGGACTTCGTTGAACTCGCACTTTACCACCCGGAACACGGCTACTATGCCTCTCCAGAGCGAAGAAAAGTGGGACGTCGGGGAGATTTTTACACCAGCGTATCTGTCGGGGAACTGTTCGGTTTTCTGCTTGGGGAGAAAATCGTGGCGGCATGGAAGGAGCATTTCGACTCAGGCACTCCTTTTGTGATTATCGAACAAGGTGCTCACGATGGACAGCTTGCCTCGGACATCCTTTCCGCCCTTGTTGTAAACGAGAGAGTGGATACGAATCAAATCACCTACCGCATCGTCGATCCTCGATCTGAGACTCGTGCGTTTCTGCGCGAGCGATTTGCGGATTCTAAGATTCCGGTCGAGATCGTCGGGACATTGGAAGAAGCCCGGGCGGCTCAGGGGATTTTCCTCTGCAATGAATTGCTCGACGCCCTTCCCTTCGACCGTGTCATGTTCAGCGATGGGGAGTGGAACGATCTCCGAGTCACGCGCCACGAAGGCGCCCTCGCCTGGACGGCAGGAGATCTCACTCCCGAGCAGAAACCCCTGCTCGAAAAATGCGAGGGCGAATACCCCGAGGGTTACGTCACCGAAATCTGCCCCGCGCTTTTCCCGTGGATGAAAGACGCCGGACAGTTCTTCGACAAAGGTCTCTGGTGGATCATCGACTACGGGTATGGCGCAGACGATTACTTCGCGCCGAGACGAAAAACCGGCACGCTCCGCTGCTATCGTGATCATCAGGCAACAGAAGATCCATTCTCCTTTCCCGGTGAAACCGACATCACCGCTCACGTAAATTTCACCCACCTGCGAGAAGCCGCGACGGCAAACGGGCTCGAATGGCGAAAATTCACCGATCAACACCACTTTCTCGTGGACGCTGCAAAGTCCTGGCTCCTGTCAATCGAGGGAAAGGCGGCCGAGGGGGAATCCGCAAAAAAGCTCCGGCAATTTCAGACCCTGACCCATCCAAGCCTAATGGGGCAGCAGTTCAAGGTGGCGGAGTTGGGGAAAAGCCTCTAGCCGCCCTCCACCAGTGCCTGGACACTCGGCACAAAAGTCTCATCCCGCTTCAGGGCATCGAGAAAAGACGGAAACTGCGGCTCCCATCCTGTCGCTCGAAACGCGGCATTGCTGACGATTTTATCCGTCCAGGCTCGCTTGCGATTTTTTTCGGGCTCGGCCTCGGGCGGATGCGGTTTCTGGAAAAAATCGGACAGCTTTTCGTAAACTTCGCGCTGCGTCAGTGGTGTATTGTCGACGACATTGTAACAAACTCCCTTTTCGCCTGAATCAATCGCGTGCAAAATCCCGCCGATGATGTCCTCGCGGTGAATTTGATTCACGTGTCGGCTCACTTCGCCCGCTTCGATCTTCGCGGTCCCTTCGAGAATTCGCTTCAGATAAATCGAACGTCCTGGCCCGTAAATTCCTGCGAGCCGAAGTGCGACACCGCCTCCGTCGCGTACGAGCGTTTCTGCCTCAACCAAAATCCGGCTCGTCTCGCGATCAGGCGAGGTTTCCGACTCCTCCGTCACGACGGATCGGTCGGTTTGCCCATAGACGCTCGTGCTACTGGTAAAAAAGATCGGCACGCCCGGAAACAAGGCCTGCAAATTCGCAATTCCATCGAGAAAAACAGCCCGATAGGCATCCGCTCCTCCACGACTTGAACTCGCGCAGTGAACAATCGCTGTCGGCATTCCTACCAGAGAATCCGCCAATCGTGACATCGACTCCGCAGAACTGACGTCTCCTTCAAGCAGCGGATAGCCCGTCTTTTCATCGACGCTGCGATTCACCGCGACAACCTCGCGGCCTTCTTCGTGCAGGCGCGCCACCAGAGCCGCTCCCACATACCCATGTCCAATCACCAAAATCATTTTCACCTTCTACGCTACCTTACTTCTGCACTTTAATGATACGTCCTCCGCCACAAGCCCACTCCTGAAATTCACTTGTTTGCTCCGTCGGACGATTTGGATGCCCCGCTGCCCATGGGGAAAATGCGGGAAGACGCCACAATTCTCCGCCTTCGGCAAAACGCTCGCGAGTCAGCGCAGGGAGACCCAAAGAAGTTCCCGCTCCATCAGCAAAGCGAACCGATGGATGAAAATGCCCCGTCACTTCGATCCACTTTTCGGTATCCCGAGGGCACCGATCGAGATGACCATGGTGAAAGAAAAACTGTCCCGACTGGTATGACGGGAGAAAGTCGAAAGCCTGGCGCACTTCGCCACGGTCGTGGTTTCCTTCGATGAGAATCAGTTCCGGCACGAGTTCATGCAGGGTGCCCAACCAAGCGATCGCCTCACGGGGAGCCGCGGCACTATCGACGACATCGCCCACGAGAATGAGCTGATCCGGATTCCAGGTTTCCACCATTTCGTGCAAGCGTTGCACGATTGTCTCCATCCCCCAGAGCGGCCAGAGTCCACCGGCAGCACGTCGACTGACTTCGTAGCCGAAATGCAAATCCGACGCGACAAGCCAGCCAGCCTCTCGATGAAAAATCCCGAGACGCGAGTCGAGAACCACATTCTCCGAGACCTCCTCGAATGCAAAAGCATTTTCAGGATCCTTCGGCTCGCGGGTAACTTCGGTTGATTTTTCGACGGGGTCGATCATTCTAGCGGACTCGAATTTATCCCAAGCCAGCCCTATGTCAGAGGAAAATCCAGCCGCAAACAATGAAGACCTTGGCGAACTCCTGAAAGTTCGCCGCGAGAAGCTCGATTCTCTCCGCGAGATGGGCATTGATCCGTTCGGTAAGAAGTTCGAAATCACCGACTCTCCTGCCGCTCTCCGCGAAAATTTTGGAGAGGAAAAACAGGTCCGCATCGCCGGACGAATCACCGCTCTGCGCGACATGGGAAAAAGCAACTTTCTCGACATCTCCGACATCAACGGTCGCATCCAGATTTTCGTAAATCAGAAGCAGATCGGCGAAGAGAATTGGGCTGCCTACAAGCAGCTCGATATCGGCGACTGGATCGGCGTTGAAGGCGAAACGTTCACGACCAAAGTCGGAGAACCTTCTGTCAAAGCGAATGTGGTCACGGTTCTCTCCAAGTCCCTACGTCCGATGCCGGACAAGTTTCACGGCGTTGTTGATCCGCAGATCAAATACCGCCAGCGCTACCTCGATCTCATTGCGAACGAGCGTTCCCGCGAGGTCTTTCTTCAACGCTGCCGCATGGTTGCCGAAATCCGGCGCTACCTTGGCGACATGGGCTTTCTTGAGGTAGAAACACCCATGCTCCAGGATGTCCCCGGGGGCGCTGCCGCTCAGCCATTTGAAACGCGCCACAATGCCCTCGGCATGGACATGTCTCTCCGCATCGCGCCGGAGTTGTATCTGAAGCGTCTCCTCGTCGGTGGATTCGACAAGGTTTTTGAACTCAATCGCAGCTTTCGCAACGAAGGCATCAGTCGGCGCCACAACCCGGAATTCACGATGCTGGAAGCCTACTGGGCCTACGCCGATTTCGAGCAGATGGCTGACATGGTCGAGGATCTCGTCTGCACCCTTGCTGAGAAATTCTGCGGTGGTCTCAAAATTGAACACAAAAACGCCGAAGGCGAAGTCACCAAAACGATCGACCTCTCGCGCCCCTGGCGACGCGCTCCATACAAAGATCTCGTCGCTGAAGCGGCCGGAGCCGACTGGTGGGATCTGGACGAAGCGAGCCGGCGCGCGCGCTGCGAAGAACTCGGAGTTGAGATTTCCAGCGAAATGGAAGATTACGAGATTTCCCAGCAGGTGTTTGAAAAGCTCGTCGAGGAAAAGTCAATCGACCCCATCTTCGTGACCCATGTTTCCAAGGAGCTCGTGCCTCTCGCGAAGCAAAACACGAGCGATGACTCCATCGTCGACGTCTACGAACTCATCATCAACGGCGCCGAGATTTCACCCGGATACTCTGAGCTGAATGATCCCGATGTTCAGCGTGAGCGGCTCGAAGATCAGGCTGGCGAAGAAATCCAGAAAATCGACGAGGACTTTCTCCTCGCATTGGAGTATGGCATGCCACCAGCTGGTGGCATCGGCATTGGAATTGACCGGCTCATGATGATGCTCACCGGCGCCGAGTCGATCCGCGACGTGGTGCTCTTTCCCCAGCTAAAGCGGCGGGAGGGGTGAGCAATACGGGAACAGAGCAAAACTCAACCCTGTTTGCCCATCCGCCCAAACCTGTTAGCTGCTCGACTCAACAGGGTATGCTGTGGCATCATGGCTCTACCATGCGCATCTTCGGCAAAACGATTTCGGTCAAATCCATGCCGATCCTCAATACGGAACTCGGCCCCGATGCCATGAACTTCACTCCCCTCTCTTCGCATTTATCGAATGAGGCCATGACGGAGCTCGACAAGGTATTTGATTACTTGATGGAGAATCCTGATGCCCGTATCCAGATCGACTGGCACACGGATGCCGTCAAACACCACGATCAGGTTCTGTCAGAAGCCCGGGCAACATCTGCTGCAACTTATCTTGCTTCGAAGGGTATTGACGCAAGCCGCATTGAAACGGCTGGATCCGCGAACAATCACCCCCCCTTGAAGGAAATACGAAAGCGGCCAAAGAAGCGAATCGTCGTGTCAAAATTCGTGTACTCTAAGGCGACGTCGATAACTTACTCGTCTCCGGCACCACCACCAGAGTTTCCGAGCTCGGCGTGCTCAGGCGGCAAAGCATTGGTAAAGCGACTCTTGTCGATCGCTTTCATGTAGGCTTCAAGCGCGGAGACTTCCCCGCCCACGAGCTTAGCCCAAATGGCGTCGTCCATGAACTGCATACCATACTCTTTACCTCCGGTAATGATGTCGTGGAGCTTCTGGGTTGAACCCTCGCGGATCACAGAACTGACCGCAGGAGTGGAGACAAGGATCTCATTCACGGCAACTCGACCAGGCTGATCATCGCGCTTGAGGAGGAGTTGGGCAACAACACCGCGGAGCGATCCGGCAAGCATTGTCCGGACTTGGGCCTGTTGGTCGGATGGAAATACGTCGACAAGTCGGTCTACGGTTTTCCGCGCATTGTTCGTATGCAGCGTTCCGAAAACGAGAAGGCCAGTCTCAGCAGCTGTCAGCGCGAGAGAAATGGTCTCAAGGTCACGCATCTCTCCCACGAGAACGATATCGGCATCTTCTCGCAAAGAGGCGCGCAACCCGTCCGCGAAAGAAGGCGTGTGAATGGGGACCTCGCGCTGGCTGATCGTCGATTTCTTATTGTTGTGAACAAACTCGATCGGTTCCTCAACGGTAATGATGTGACGAGCGTAAGTGCGGTTGATGTAATCCATCAACGCAGCAAGTGTCGTCGACTTCCCGGAACCAGTCGGACCGGTCACAAGGACGAGTCCGCTGCGCATATCACCAAATCTTTCGATTGTATCGGGAACGTTCAGCTCCTGAATCGTTTTGATCTTGGTAGGAATGAGGCGGAAAACGGCGCCAAGTCCGTTCTTCTGAAGGAAGAAGTTGCATCGGAAACGCGACTCCTCATCCATCTCGTAAGCGAAGTCAAGGTCGCCCTTTTCGAGGAAGCGCTCGTAGGCATCGTCGTCACAGATCTCGGAGAGCATGTGGTTGAGCGTATCGTGCTCGAGGATGCCTTCCGCGATAGGGGTGATCGCTCCGTGGGTTCTCATTTTCGGGGGTTGCCCCTCACTGAGGTGGAGATCAGAAGCGCCGGATTCGACGAGGTGTTTGAAATACTGGTCAATTACTGCCATGACAAAAAAGGTTACGTTTGAAAAGTTACTCGCCGAGTGCGGTTCGGATGGTGTTGGGATCGATCGCACGACCCATTGCCTCATCTTTGGAAATGAGGCCCTGGTTATGCAATTCGATCAGTGCGTCATCCATCATGATCATACCGACCTTTTTACCAGTCTGCATCACACCAGGAAGCATGAAGGTTTTTCCGTCGCGAATCAGGGCGGAAACCGCCGGCGTATTCACGAGAAGCTCAAGAGCGAGTTCTCGGCCCGTGCCGTCTTTCTTCGGAACCAGTTGTTGCGAGATGATGCCTCGCAGCGACTCCCCAACCATGATTCGAATCTGCTCCCGCTGTTCGGTCGGGAACACGTCGAGAATTCGGTCGAGCGTTCGGGCAGCACTACCAGTGTGCAGCGTCGCGAGAACAAGGTGTCCCGTCTCTGCCGCTGTGATCGCGAGTGAAATCGTCTCCAGATCGCGCATTTCCCCCACCATGATTACATCAGGATCTTCTCGCAGGGCGGCTCGCAACGCATGAGAGAAACTTTCCGTGTGGGTGTGCACCTCGCGCTGGTTCACGTGGCAGCCTTCTGACTCGATGACATATTCGATCGGGTCCTCCAGCGTAATGATATGGTCTGACCTCTGATGGTTAATCTGATTGATGAGTGCAGCCAACGTAGTCGACTTACCAGAACCAACTGCCCCGGTGATGAGGACAAGGCCATTGTGATACTCGAGTAATGGCTTGATTGCTTCAGGCAATCCAAGGTCATCCATCGAGCGAAGTTCCGTGCTGATGATACGAAAGACCATTTCCCATCCGACACGTGTCTTTACAACGGAAGCACGGAATCGACCAAAGTCGGGTGCATACGCAAAATCGACATCGCCCTTTTCTTCGAGGCGGTTCAGCTCCGGCTCGGGAAGGTAGCCGCGAGCCAGCTTTTCCGTCTGTTCGGGAGTGATGACATCCCCATTTTCCCAAATCGGCTGGAGCAGTCCAAAGCGACGCCATTTCGGCTGCGAGTTGGGAGCAAGGTGGATATCGGAAACGTCGTATTCCTGCGCGAGGCGGAGGTATTCGTCAACGTGATCGAGAACGGCAATTGTATCGGACATGTCAGTATTTCGGAGAAAGTAAAAATCACAACGCCAACAATTCAATTCCCGATCGAGAAATTGGCGGCTTGGTCAGGAGTATTCTGATTGGTGGGAAACGAGGCAAGCGAAAAACCGAAAATTCCTTCAGCTTGCCACCTCCTCAAAGAATAGGCTTTTTCCCTGAAATAAGTTCGATACTCTCCATGAAGCTCAGCGGCCACCGTTACCCGATCTGCGGAATGAAGATTGACTTGGCACAACACTCCTATCGGGTATCGGTTGAAGGAATCGTCGCCAGTCCCGTAAAATGAAATTCCTGCCCCTCTTTTTCTCTCTTCTTCTCGCCAACTCCATCAGCCTCGCGGAAAAACCACTATGGCAGGTCCGCGAGCACACTCCGAAGGAATCTTTCACCCGAGGCATCGAAGGACCCGCTTGTGATAAGGACGGTAACCTCTACGCCGTCGCTCTCGAGAGAAAATCGAATATCGGCCTCGTCACCCCCAAAGGGGAAACCTCTATCTGGATCACACTGCCCGAGGGAAGCACGGGCAACGGGATTCGCTTCAACCGCGCGGGGATCATGTTTGTGGCCGACTACACCGGCCACAACATTCTGCGCATTGATCCGAAAACGAAAAAGATCACCGTCCATGCGCATGAACCGACTATGCACCAGCCGAATGACATCGCAATCGGCCCCGATGAAACCCTCTACGCAAGCGATCCTGACTGGAAAAAAGGCGATGGAGCACTCTGGCGGATCGCAAAGGACGGCACTATTGCCAAGCTAGCCGACAACGTTGGAACCGCCAACGGGATCGAAGTCAGCCCCGACGGAAAAACGCTCTTTGTCGCCGAGAGCAAGCAGCGACGCGTCCTCGCCTACGATCTCAATGAGAAGGGAATTTCCAATGAACGCGTCATCATTACCTTCGAGGAACACGGCCTTGATGGCATCCGCTGCGACATCGACGGGGATCTCTATATCACGCGCCACGGCGCCGGTAGAGTCCTCAAGTTGTCTCCCGAAGGCAAAGTCCTCCAAACTATCGAACTTCCTGGCTCCATGCCCAGCAACCTCTGTTTCGGCGGCCCGGATGGGAAAACCGTCTACATCACCGAGGTGGAAAACCAGCAAGTCCTCACATTCCGCGCGGATCGCCCCGGCCTTTCGTGGCAAAGGTGGCGGGAGTAAATTGAGGTTCTATCCAAAGATCTCCACCAGCGACTTGCCTTTGTCCGCCATGGTGAATGGTCGCGCACTTGGCGAATAGAGAACCTGATCGAGCGGCGGCCCCAACGCGTAGCCAATAGTGGCATTAAAAGCTTCGACCCGAACTTTGCCTTCGAGGGTCTTTGAACCACGTTCGTCGGTTTTACCCCAGACCTGGCCCCCGTTGGCATTGATCACCGGCGTATGCCCAAACTCGGTTGCGAGGACGGCGAGAGAATCTTCACGCGTACTACGGCGTTCAAGGTCGGAAAAAAGGTAGCGTGGCCGCACAAAGCGCCAACGTGAAGACATATTTTTTCATCGATAAAAACTCAGTGAGTTAGACACCTGATCGATGCGGATGTTTCTCACGAAAACGCGAAAGAATGCAAAGCTGCTACCTCTGCAATTCGGCAAAAATGAGACGTCCCGCGCTGGTCTGAACGGCTCCACCAACAACGACCGCCTGGCTCGTGCCGATGTGAGGCTTGCCATGATTCACAACGATCATGGTTCCGTCGGGGAGATATCCCACTGCCTGGTGGCTGTCTCTCCCCTCTTTTACCAATTCCAATTCAAGCTCGTCGCCAGGGGAGACAATAGGATGGAGTGATGTTGCCAGTTCGTTGAGGTTGAGAACAACAATCCCTTTGAGGCGAGCAACATCACCGAGATTTGCATCGTTCGTCAGGATTCGTGCGCTGAGAATTTCCGCTAACTCGACAAGCTTTTGATCGCTGGAGTATTCCGGGGCAAAATCTTCCTCGTGAATTTTCACCTCGAAAGCGTCGTCTTTTTGCAAAAGATTCAGGCATTCGAGACCACGCTTTCCCCGGCCCCGTTTGATGTCGTCAGTCGAGTCCGCCATTTTCTGCAGTTCATTGAGGACAAAACGCGGAACAACGAGCGCTCCACCGAGAAAGCCGGTCTCACAAATTCCGGGAATGCGACCATCGATGATGACACTGATGTCGAGCAAAGTGGGCAGGTCCTGCAAGGCATCCTGACGAAAACGAACGTAGGGAATCAGCAGGCAGAATTCCTCCCGCTTGCTTCGCAGGGCGAGCATGACGCCGAGAAAGCCGAAGCCGAGGAAAATGCAGAGGTTGAAAATATTTCCCGCCAACTCAAATTGCTCGACCCAACCGGCTTTGAAAAATCCAATGCGCGTTACAAGCCATGCACAGAGCAGCCCCACAAGTAATCCGAAGGTTCCGTGCGAAAAAGATCGAATCGAAATGCCTTGAAGCATGAGATCAAAAGCGATCATTAGCAAAGCAAAGCCGAGACCAAAAATGGCTCCCACCCAGCCAGCATACCACCAATTTTCAGGAGCTTCTCCGAGAGCTACAGACACGCCAATGAAACTTGCGAGGAGCAAGAAGAACATTCGAATGACGTTTAGCAAGGCGCGTGGGTTCATGGACAAAGACTGCAGAGATTATACTACGATGCAGGAAAATCGCGATCAGTCGTTTTCTGCACAATGACGGCCCCGAGCTGCTATCCATTTTCCCCGGCGGAGGAAATCAAAAAGCTTCAAGCTCGCCCCTTCAGCAGCATCGACCACATCACGGGTCTGCGAGGTGAGAAAGCCAGAAATGACCAGGTCGCCATCGGCTGCCAACCCCGGCAAAAAAGCGGGCATCAATTCAATGAGGAGTGAGCTGAATAGATTCGCCGCGACGACATCAAATGGATCGATTCCCTCATCGCATAAGATGGGAATCGCGTCGCCCTCGATAAACTCGATCCGGTCGGCCACTCCATGTCGCTCTGCATTTCGAATGGCATGACGTATTGCAACGGCGTCGATTTCCACCGCTACAATTCGATCGGCGCCCAGGAAAGCAGCGGCAATTGCGAGAATCCCGCTGCCACATCCCAGATCGATCAGGTTCCATTTTTTGCCCTTTCTTTCTTCGGCGATATCCACCAGGAAGCGCAAACAACCAGCCGTCGTCGGATGCCCACCTGTTCCGAAGGCAAGCTGGGGTGGAAAACTCAAGATGGTTCGATCAGGATATTCTTCCTCGATCTTCCCGAGCACCAATTTGTCATCGGCTTCCGTCACAATCACGGAGCTACGAATCTTGAGGAGGAATGGAGCTCCCGATTCTGCTGTCGGTTGCCACTGGTCCGGATGCACTTCGTTTACTCCGCCCCCGAAAAGCGAACGAAGCTCGTCGGCCTCTTCTCGAGTCATCACATAGCTGGAAAGCTGCCAGCGTTTCCGTTTTACCGGTTTATCCGCGGTGTAGATGACACTGGCCCCGATGAGACGCGCCTCCCATTCGTCAAGGCAATCCTCGTCTACGAACTTCGACCAGCGGAACAGGGGCTCCAAAATCTTCACGAGGGATGACTCCGGTGGGGCTTCGGAGAGAGAAAATGGAGCGGGTGATGAGATTCGAACTCACGACATCAACCTTGGCAAGGTTGCGCTCTACCCCTGAGCTACACCCGCTTTCCACCACCACAATGGCGGCGGGACGCTTACATTGGTGGGTTCCGGCCCTTTTTCAACACAAATTTTTAAATTTGGGTAGCAAGCTGAGTGGTCACGGGTAACGGTTCCCGAATCCGATTATGAAGAAATTCGGCAACAAACTGGACGAAATCCTGCAGGATAAGCAAACAGAGGTGGGGCGGCTATTGCCCAACCTCGAAAAGCTGAAGGCAGCGGCGCGCACTCGCGAAGATTTTCGCTCGTTTTCCACGGCCCTCGGTGGAGCTCTCCGCGACCAGAATGAAGGGGAAGGCTACGGAACGACCGTCCTTTCTGTAATCGCCGAGGTAAAGAAAGGATCCCCATCTGCGGGAACGATCGATCCTGACTTTGATGCCGTCGCGATTGCGAAATCTTACGAGGCTGCCGGTGCCAACGCTCTGTCCATTCTGACTGACGAGAAATATTTTCAGGGCAACCTCGCCTTCCTCAAACAAATCCGAGAAGTCGTCGATCTTCCGCTGCTACGTAAGGACTTCATCATCCACGAAGCACAGATCTACGAGGCAGTTATCGCCGGAGCCGATGCGATTCTTCTCATCGTAGGAGCATTGGAGCAAGATGAGCTCATCCACCTCCTAGACGTAGCGGCCGGCTGCCAACTGGATGTGCTCGTGGAAGTCCACAATCTCGAAGAAATGGAACGAGCCCTCGAAACGGACGCCAGCATCATCGGAGTGAACAATCGTAACCTCCGAACCTTCGAAGTTGATCTCACCACAACCGAAAGCCTCAGCGAGGAAGTCGGCCCCAGCCATATTCTTGTAAGCGAGAGCGGTATTTTCACGGGAGAAGACACGGCCAAAATTCAATCCTGGGGTGCCGATGCTATCCTCGTTGGCGAAGCGCTTATGCGCGCGGAAGATCGCAACGCAAAAGTAGCGGAACTCAAAGGAATCGAGCAGGCATGAGACTGATTCCCGCGCTCACACTGAGTTGCGCTCTTTGTCTGCCATTTCTGCCTTCAGACTCCGGGGCACAAATTAGAGCCGAGCCTGTCACTTCTGCGAGTCCGCAGGAAAAACCGGAAGTAGCTGTCTCAGTCGAGGGCCCACTGAGCGATATCACTCTTGTTGCCGAGAGTGCGCTTGCCATTCGCGTCGACACACAAACCGTGACCTACGGAAGAAACATCGACGAAAAGCGCCCCGTAGCGAGCACACAGAAATTGCTCACCGCTTTGATTATCGCCGAATCAGGTGAGCTCGGGATGAAAAACTCCTATTTTGTGAACGCGCACGGTCTCACCGAAGAAGTCCAGTATTCTACTGCACGCGCCATGATGCGCCTCGCCAACAACGCTTGGAACAACGAAACGATTTGAAAGATCGTCGCAGTGCGCAATACCACGTTTACCCACACGGGCTCGAAAACCATTCCGGTAAAAAACAGCAACGATCTTCTTCATAGCTATTCCGAATGCACAGGCATGAAGAACGGATTCACGGAGGCAGCGGGAAGATGCCTCGTTGCATCAGCAACTCGGAGGGAAAAGACCGTCCTCGCAGTGATTCTCGGCAGCACAATGGAGGACGTCTGGGACGACGCCGAAGTGATCGATCTTGCGCAAGTCGTTGGACTTGTAATGAACGCGCCAGAGCCGGTCTCGCCGAATCAGCGGCCGTAAAGGGGTTTGACGTATCGTGAACTGATCCGTCGGGAAGAAGCTGTTGCCACCCTCCCATGAAAGCTTCCTCGCTCCATCACCCAGGGCTGATTCCAGCGGAAAGGGGTTTGGGCTTTGTGGTCGAATCGTGTCGTGTCGTATGATCCGACATATTTGATTTTTTTACTCCTCGGCATGTGCTCCAATTGCACATCCGAAGGACAAACCCATGTGTTACGGGCAGCTCCGCAAGGTTCCGTCATAGTAACCCAGAAAGCAAAGAACTCGTTGCCTGAAAACTCAAACTCGCCTTCCTCCATTTGGGGCCAATGCCCTACGTCCGTAACATAGCCCAGCAAAGCTGAGTGTATCGTCCGTATGTAAGAAATGCACTTTGCCTTTCTCGCCTTGGCGCGAAACGATTCAAGAAGCGGTGCTGATACCGCAGCAAAAAGCGTGATGAATCCGAATTTCACCAGCAGCTCTACAAGAGAAAAGCCGAAGGAAGATCCTCCGGCTTTGTTTAAATGTTTTGTAGATTTCATCTCTACTCTGAAAACACCAAGCTTTTCCGGGTAGAGTGCTGATCGAGAGAACTCGACCGCCGAAATATATCCCAACTCCATGCGGAGGTGAGGAAACTTACGATTCGAAAAGAATTTGGGTTGATACACGTGTTCCAAAAACGCTGAAGCGAAAGTTCTCTGGAGTTGCACCAGTCGCAGAAATGATCGCCCCACGTCCGCATGCAGGAATTTTTAAAAACTTGTTCATCCTTAGTAGATAATCCAAAAGCAACTATATCGCTTCAAAGGCACGATCGAAGCGTTCAATGGTCTCTTCCGGATCCTCAAGGCCGACCCATACGCGAAGAAGGTCCCTCTTTGCACCCCGCACGGCAGCCCAATCGAGTTCTCCGTAGTGTGCCAACAGCGTGTATGGGCAGGCCAGCGTGAAATCAGTTCCTAGGCTCGGCCCCTTCGATACATCAAGATTGTTGTAAAATGCTTTCGCAGCGCTTTCTCCTCCACTTAATTCAAACGAGAATAGGGCACCATATCCGCCATCCTTTCTTCTCACCTGCTCATAGAACTCCTGCGTTTGCTGTGACGGAAAGTAGCATTTTGCCACTTTGAGGTGGCCACTGACGAACGCGAATACCTCCTCGGCGATCTCGTTGGTTGCTCGAACCCGTTCTTCAAAGTGGCGGCTATTTCGCTCCAAAACGATTGCGTCTCGCTCAAACATGGGGCTCGCACTTTCCTGATAGGCCATGCGCTCGCGGATTCCCTCTGCCTGAGCCGATCCCGGCCCGAGAATGACAGCTCCCCCTGCAACATCCCCCGCCCCGGAAAATGTTTTCGTTAGACTCGTAGTGATAATATCTGCGTAACGGAAAGCATCGACGTTTACCGAGGTCGCAACGGTATCATCAACGACGAGAGGGATTTCGAGGGGACGAAGCAGTTCGGAAAGCCGTCGTAAATCCGGGCTGCGGAGAAGCGGATTGCTTGGAATCTCCGAAAAAAGTGCCGCCGCCGACCCTTTCTCTCTCCCACCTTGCTCCTTCAACCAAGCCTCCGTTTCTGTCACCCCTCCTGAATTGGTGATCGAAAAATCAACAACTGCGCCAAATTGCTCCTGAACCTTGAAGGAATCGAGATAGGGAAAGTCGATCTGGATAGTTGGCGCGTCGTTGTCCTCGGTCACACAGCGATGCACTGCCGAGACGGCTCCCATGCCGGAGGAGAATAAAAACACATCTTCACCGCTGACTCCCTCATAGAAGGAAGCGATCCTCTCCTTCACCCCTTGCCGTGCTTTGATCCCCGCCTCGAGAACTTTATCATCGACTGGGGAATCGGTCAGCGCCGACTCGGCGAGGCGGCTGCTCACAATCTCTCCGCTGTGCTGCCAATATTTCCAGGCCGCTTCATAGGCTTCCTCTTCCAGGAGAATCACGGTGAGATTTCCCCAGCCGTAGGATTCGAGTCGCGATGAACCACCCATTCTTTTTTTCACATATTCCGCACATCGCCAGGCTGCCGCGAGAGAAGGGAAAACGAGCGCCACCTCCTGTTTTTTTGCGAATTCATCACGGGCAGCGAGAAAGAGCTCGGCCACAAATGGATGCGGGACAAAGCGCGGATAGCCACACTCGAGGGAGTCGACGACGCGCGGGTCGTCTTCTTCGTACCCAATCACATCGTCCCAGGTCGGCAGGCAAACCGAAACCGCATATGGGCTCTCTGGAATGGCCAGACCAAGGTCTTCTTGCTTACAAAAGGGATCAATGAAAGGATCGCGCATGAACTCTCCTCGACTCAACAGGGTTACGTCCGGGAGTCAACCTTGTTGCGTGTCAGCTTTTACCCAGTTATCTCCTCCGCCTTCTTTTCTATCGGTTGCTCAAAACCTTTCTTGAATCGTATACTTCCCCGCCGTGAACTTCGGAACTCTTCCCACCCCTCCTCAGCTTTTCCGCCAGTTCGAGCTCGGCGAGATCAGCCGTGAGGAATTACAGGCGACGATGGCGATCCACGCCCGCGGTCTCATTGATGAAATGGAGGACGAGAGGAAAAATCCTAAAACGTCCTACCTGGAGAGGCTTCGGAACTACTCCGCCGCTCGCCGCCTCGCGAAAAAACATGGACCAAAGGCGATTCGGGAAGTTTTCTCTGCCATGGGTCGCATTGATGGCTTCCCTCCCGCCCAGATACTCTGGAATGCGGGTCACGCCGATGTGCCGCTGCATTGCTTTATCCGCAGTCGCAAAGAGCCCGTTTTTCGCGTAAAGCGTCTTGAGCTGAAACCTATGCGCGCTGAAATCGACGTCGAATATGGGGCGAACAAAAAAACGGAGACGACTCGGGAGACGATCTCTTTTCAGCGAAATGCGATGCTGATTTTAGAACTGGAAGAAAGAAAACCTTCTCCCTGACTCCGAAAATCAGCTCGTCAGCTTCAACTCTCGCTGCTCTTCGATCTTGGCAAATTCGAGAATCCCTTTCTCATCGCCGTATTCGACGACAGTGGCACCGAGTTGCTCCAGTCCCTCGCAGATTTCCTCCGCCGCTTTCTGCTGCTCCTCGTCTTTTCCTTTTTTCACGACAAAGAGAAATTCGTCGGGCAAACAATTGACTCGCTTGAGCCGTCGCACCTTAGCCATCCACTCATCACCGTGAGTGTAGATTTTTGTCGGAGTGGCTTGGGCCAGATTCAGAGGTTTGATCGCTTTTTCCGGCACATCTTCACCGCGAGGCGTGAAGGCCAGCGGGATGCCAACGTGATAGGCGTCTGTTCCAACCAAGGGTGCTTCCCGATACATTTTATCGAGTCGATTCGCGTGGAGCAGCTTGCGAATGTCGCGTGTGAGTTTCTTCTCCTCGTGGTCGACTGGGGTGAGATTCCAGTGCTCGACGTAGCGACGGAAAAGTTGTTCGAGGCACTCATCCAGATCTTCGGTCAGACGAGTCCCGCACGCTCCATAGAAAAAGGGTGAACTCTGAACAGAGACAAGACTGCGGAACAGGTCGATGTCGCCGTCTTCAACAAAAAGGTCGGACTGCGAGGGGTGATTTTTTCCTGCCTGCTTCGCGTCGTCTGCCCAGAGGTTTGTCTCGATGGAAAGAGCGGACAATTCGCTATCGATACGGCGGATTCCGTTCTTAAAAATGGAAAGATCGATCTCGGGAAAACAGGCCGAGATACGCTTCGTTCGTTGCGGACTGACAAGCTTGTAGCAGAGATAGCGACTCTTTGCCTCAACCGCGATCAGGCCGATATTCACAAATTCTCCGATTTCCGGGTAGGGGCGGAATCCGATAGCTGCAAAATTGACGACAAGATTCATGAGGAACGAAGGTTAACCGGGCAAAATGGCATCAATTTCGATATTGGGTTTGATGAGGGCGGCTTCGATTTTTTCCCTCGTCAACGATGTTCGCTCGATGCCAGCGCTGTCGATGAGCCATTCATCCGGCATCTCTTTCCAGATTGAATCGAGATTGTAGATCGACGACTCAAATTTAGTCCGCCATTTTTTGAAAAACGGCCTTTCCAGAAAAGGCCGCGCGTCTCGAAAGGCATGTTCGCGCTTGAACTCGTCTTCATCAAAATCGGGATTGAGGCAGCTGTCATGATCATGCAGAACGACGCTTTGCAAAACTGGATCCCAGAGCAGATTAGGATCGCCACCAAGCAGGTCGAGGCGTCGATCCGAATTGCGCGTCCACCAGTCGAAACAGAGGCAGCGTAGCTTCACCTCATCGTCGATCTGGCGAAGGTGGGAGGCTCGCACTTCATCAGCGAATTGCACGCGTTGCGATCCAAAGGCAATCCCGGGCCGAAATTCTTCGACGTGATCGACGATGGCATATCGGACGAGTTCTTCCGGGATCTCCAGAAGCCGAACCGGCGCAACAGGCAGACCGCATTCCTCTGCGAGGCGACTGATGACATACTCGGTCACGAGCTGCTCAGCGGATACATTATCCCGCTTCACGAAGTAAAAGTGATTGTCATCCCCTTCGCAAAAAAACGGGCGGCTCGCGCCTTTTTCGGCTCTTCCGCTGATACTAACAATGGGGATCGACATGAACAGGTTAGACAATTCCACATCTCTGATACGGCGTCGCGCCAGAAGTGTCAAAATCTTTGCGTAGAATGAACGGTTCAATGCGTAACTACATCACAAACCCAGTCCTTGCGCGACGAGGAATCCGACCTGAGTTTTTGCCAGTTATCCCATGCCATCATTCGATCAGGAATCTTTACGCGCTGACTTCCCGATTCTCGCTCGCGAGGTCGACGGAAAACCGCTCGCCTATCTCGACAACGGAGCGACCGCCCAGAAGCCGCGCTGCGTCATCGATGCAATGAGCCATTTTCTCGAGGAGGAAAACGCGAACATCCACCGTGGCGTCCACTATCTGAGCCGAAATGCGACGGAAGCCTACGAATCGGCGCGCCAGTCCGTCAAAGAGACGCTGCATGCTCCGGAAACGCAGGAATTAATTTTCGTACGCGGAACGACGGAGGCAATCAACCTCGTCGCAAACGGTCTCGAAGAAACCCTGCAGGAAGGCGACGAGATCGTGCTGACGATCATGGAACACCATGCGAATTTCGTGCCCTGGCAGATTCTCGCAGAGCGCTGCGGTGTTAAACTGCACTTCGCCGGACTGCAGGAGGATGGCTCGCTCGATCTGGACGAATGGAAGAGTTTTTTCAACGAAAAGACAAAGTTCGCCTCGTTCACTCACATTTCGAACGTGCTGGGGACGATCAACCCCGTGAAGGAAATGGTGGCTTTTGCCAAAGAAAGAGGTGTCGGAACGCTCATCGATGGAGCCCAATCACTCCCCCACGGACCGGTCGACCTAAGCACGATCGGAGCCGACTTCTACATGTTCTCCGGCCACAAGGTTTTTGGTCCCGATGGAATCGGTGTCCTTGTGGGCGACAGAGATCAACTCAATGCCTTTCGCCCCTACCAGAGTGGCGGCGATATGATTGAGCGCGTTTCCGTGACCGGCACTACCTTTCGTGATGTTCCTGAGCGTTTCGAAGCGGGAACGCCAAACATCTCCGGCGCGATTGGGCTCGCAGAGGCGTTTCGCTACATTTCTGAAATAGATTGGAGGCTCGCCGCTGCGCATGAGGACCGGTTGCGCGCCCATCTCACAAAGGAATTGGAAAAAGCGGGCGACGTAAAAATTTTCGGCAATGCCCCCGGGAAAGCAGCGATCGTTTCCTTTTTCCCCGATTTTGCCCACCCGCATGACGTCGGAACCATTCTCGACTCCGCAGGAGTAGCCGTTCGCGACGGACATCACTGCGCGCAGCCGCTCATGGATTACTTCGGCGTTTCAGCGACCGTCCGGGCTTCGATCGCGTTTTACAATAATGAGGCTGATGTCGAAGCCTTTCTAGAAGGAATGGCGAAGGCGCGGCGGTTTTTGATGTAGTCTTTTCTACAACGCGATTCACTTGCTTTCACGGCAACGCGGCGCAGATTAGCGGCCCTTTTATGAGTATGGAGCCATTGCAAATCCTGATCGACGGCGAATTTTATGCGGAAGCTGATGCGAAGATTTCTGTCTTCGACCATGGTTTGCTGTATGGCGACGGTGTTTTTGAGGGAATTCGCTTCTACAACGATCGTGTCTTTCGCCTCGAAGAACACATCGATCGCCTTTTCGATTCCGCCAAAGCAATCCACCTGAAAATCCCGGCGACCCGTGATGAAGTCTGCAAGATGGTGACCGATACGGTTGCGAAAAATGGTCTTCATGACGGATACATCCGCCTCGTTGTGACCCGCGGTACCGGCACGCTGGGGCTCAGCCCCTACCAGTGTGAGAAGGCTTCGATCATCTGCATCGCAGCGACGATAACGCTTTATCCCGAAGAATACTATCGCGACGGGCTGATTCTCGCGACCTGCTCGACTCGTCGTCCAACACACGATTCACTTTCTCCCTCTGTGAAATCGCTGAACTATCTCAGCAATGTCATGGCGAAAGTCGAGGCTCTAGCTGCGGGCGCCCAGGAGGGCGTCATGCTGAACACCGAGGGTTATGTTGCTGAGTGCACGGGTGATAACATTTTCGTGGTGAAAGACGGCGTCATCTACACTCCCACAGTCGCATCGGGTTCCCTAAATGGAATCACGAGAAAGGCGGTCATGGAATTGATCGAGGAAGCGGGTATCCCACTGAAGGAAGTTCAGATGGCCCGATACGATCTCTACACCGCCGATGAAATGTTTCTCACGGGAACTGCCGCAGAGGTCGTGCCGGTTCGCGAATACGATAAGCGCATCATTGGTTCGGGAGAACCAGGTCCGGTTACAAAGCAGTTACTGACCGCATTTCATAATCTTGCGGAAACAACAGGCACACCAATTTACTAATCGCTGTTCCTGTCGTAAGCTCTTACATAGTGGAGCCGTCGTAGAAATCGCGTCCCTGCTTCCTGCCTTACTAACATGAATTGCGATGTCTGCCAGAAAGAAGATGCGACGATTTTCTTCAGCCAAGTCGTGGAGGGAAAGCTCCAGAAAGTCAACCTGTGCAAAGAATGCGCTGATGACAAAGGCGTAACCGACCCTACCGGTTTCGCCTTGGCCGATATGCTTGAGGGCATGGGCGAGGAAGAAGTTACCGAAGCAGTGATCGAAACGGACGATCTCGTCTGTCCAAGCTGTGGCTTTTCCCAAACCGACTTCAAGAAAGCGGGACGTTTCGGCTGTGCCGATTGCTACCATGTGTTTGACGAAGGGCTCGAGGGCCTGCTCGAGGCGATGCACAAGCACACTCAACATGTCGGCAAAGTGCCCTCGACTTTTCCTGACTTGCCCGAGTCCGATCTCGTACCCGCTCCCGAAGAGCCGATGGAAAACAGTCCGCTGGATAAATTGAGCGAATTGAAGTCCGCGTTGTCCAAATCTGTAGAAGATGAGGATTACGAAGAGGCTGCTCGCCTTCGTGACGAAATTTCTCAACTGGAATCCCAGATGGGAGACTCCTGAATTTTACCCTCGGCAGGCGCAAGATGCGCCAGCCACAAAAGAATAACTGCCGTGTCGATGCGATTTTCCACCCTGTTGAAGAATCCGGCCGAATGGATGCAAGTTCCCGGCCCGGAGAGCGATATTGTGATCACGAGTCGCGTTCGCCTCGCGAGAAATCTCGTCGGCTCGCCCTTTCCCGGATGGGCGAGAAAAGAGGATCGCGTTCAGATCTTGGATCAGGTTCGTCCCGTTCTCGAGAACATAAATGAGATGAAAGATTCCTTTTCCGAGGAAATGACAAAACTCTCGGCGATTGAGAAACAGGTCCTCGTCGAGCGGCATCTCATTAGTCGCGAGCACGCTGCGAAAAGCAGCGGATGCGGCACGGTGATGAATCGAAAGCAGACCATCAGTGTGATGGTGAACGAGGAAGATCACCTCCGGATGCAGGCAATTCGCCCCGGGATGCAGCTTCTTTCCGCCTACACGGCATTGAATGATATCGACTCCAACTTGGAAAACGAGCTGCCTTACGCTTTCGATCACCAATACGGCTATTTGACGGCTTGCCCGACGAATCTTGGGACGGGAATGCGCGCCTCGGCGATGCTTCACCTGCCGGGGCTGGTTCTCAGCGAGCAAATCAATCAGACAATCCAGGGAGCCAACAAGATTGGCCTCGCCGTCCGCGGCCTTTACGGAGAGGGCACCGAGGCACTCGCCAATCTCTTCCAGATTTCCAACCAGAACACACTGGGTACAGACGAAAAAGAAATTATTGAGCACCTCAACCGCGTCATCTCACAACTCATTGAAAATGAGAAGAATGCACGAATGAAAATCCTCGAGGAAAGCCCCACAATGATGCAGGACCAGATTGGTCGGGCCTACGCCGTTCTCAAATACGCCCACATCATCACTTCGAAGGAGGCTCTGAACCACCTCTCCATGATCCGCCTCGGTTGCGATCTCGGTTTTGTCTCCGAGGACGAGCGGGAAGCCATCAATGTGCTTCTTACCGAGATTCAACCGGCTCATCTGCAAATTTCTGCCAAACGTAAACTTACTCCGGAAGAACGGGACATTTTGCGGGCCGACATTATCCGGAATCGCTTAAATAGGCTGACGCCACCGGATTTTAGCACTATAGTCAACGAAAGGGACGACGATGAATAATTTTACCCCACGCGCACAACAGGTTCTCGCACTCGCACGGAAAGAAGCGGACCGTTTTAATCACAACTACGTCGGCACCGAACACCTGCTTCTCGGACTGATTAAACTTGGTCAGGGCGTAGCCGTAAACGTACTCCAGAAAATGAATCTGGATCTCGAAACAGTACGTCTTGAAGTCGAGAAACAGGTCGGAAACGGACCCGAGACCAAGATGGTCGGGAACATTCCTTACACCCCACGGGTGAAGAAGGTTCTTGCTCTCGCCGGCAAAGAGGCAAAAGCGCTCAATCACAGTTACGTCGGGACGGAGCACATCCTCCTCGGTCTGCTTCGTGAGGGTGACGGCGTTGCCGCTCGTGTTCTCAAGAATCTTGAAGTCGACATCGAACGCACTCGCAACGAGATCCTCAGCGAGCTCGATCCGAATTTCTCTGGTGGAAACATCGAAGACGATGAGGGCGAATTCGAAGAAATCGGTGGTCCAGGCGGTGCTCGCAAGGAAGGTAAAACCCCTGCTCTCAAAGCATTCGGACGCGACCTCACGGAACTAGCTAGCAACGCAGAGCTCGACCCTGTGATTGGACGTGAAAGCGAAATCGAACGCGTTATCCAAATTCTGTGCCGCCGCACGAAAAACAACCCCGTTCTCATTGGAGAAGCTGGCGTTGGAAAAACAGCTATCGCCGAGGGACTTGCTCAGGAAATTGCTTCCGGTAACGTACCCGAGCTTTTGCGTGACAAGAAAGTTGTCACTCTCGACCTAGCGCTCATGGTTGCGGGAACAAAATACCGCGGTCAATTCGAAGAGCGGATCAAGGCCGTCATGGACGAGATCAAGCGCGCCAAAAACGTGATTCTCTTCATCGACGAGCTTCACACCATCGTTGGTGCCGGTTCTGCCGAAGGCGCGATGGATGCTTCAAACATCATCAAACCGGCCCTCAGTCGCGGCGAACTTCAGTGCATCGGCGCAACGACGATGAACGAGTATCGCAAGTTCATTGAGAAAGACGCCGCTCTCGAGCGGCGCTTCCAACAAGTTAAAGTCGAGGAGCCGAGCGTCGAAGATGCGATCCTGATTTTGCAGGGACTGCGTTCGAAATACGAAGCACACCACAAAGCTGATTTCACTAACGATGCGATCGAAGCCTGCGTGCGACTCTCCGCCCGCTACCTGACCGGCCGTTTCCTTCCCGACAAAGCGATCGACATTCTCGACGAGGCCGGCGCCCGCGCCCGAATCACTTCGATGACACGCCCTCCCGAGATCAAAGATCTCGAGGCTGAGGTCGAAGACATCGTTGCCGAGAAAGAGAGCGCGATTAAAGATCAGGACTTTGAGACCGCGGCTTCCCTTCGCGACAAGGAGAAGACCAAGCGTCAGGAGATGGAAGAGATTCTCGAAGAGTGGCGAGCCACCAGCGAAGAAAAAATCGTCACGATCGAAGAAGAAGACATAATGGCCGTCGTAGCCAAATGGACAGGCGTTCCTCTCCAGCGCATGGAGGAGAAAGAGACCGAGAAACTTCTCAAGATGGAAGACGAGCTAAAGAGCCGCGTCATCGGTCAGGACGAAGCCGTCACGGCAATCTCGAAAGCGCTACGCCGCAGCCGCGCCGATCTCAAAGATCCGCGTCGCCCAATTGGTTCTTTCGTTTTCCTCGGACCGACCGGCGTGGGTAAAACCTATCTCGCCCGCAACCTTGCCGACTTCATGTTCGGCGATCCGGATGCCCTGATCCAGATCGATATGTCCGAGTACATGGAAAAATTTACGAGCAGCCGTCTTATCGGATCGCCTCCAGGCTATGTCGGTTACGAAGAGGGTGGACAGCTCTCTGAGGCTGTTCGTCGTCGTCCATACTCCGTCGTTCTTTTCGACGAGATCGAGAAAGCACACCCGGATGTGATGAACCTTCTCCTCCAGATTCTGGAAGAAGGAATGATTACCGATTCACTGGGACGCAAGATTGATTTCCGTAACACCATCATCATTCTGACCTCCAATGTCGGGGCCGACGTCATCAAGCGCCAGGTCACCGTTGGATTCGGTTCCATGGGTGGTGGTGACGAGAACTACGACAACATGCGGGACAAGATTCTCGACAAGGCAAAAGAGGCTTTCAAACCCGAATTTCTCAATCGTCTCGATGAGAAGATCGTATTTCACGTTCTCGACAAGGACGACCTTACCAAGATCGTCGACCTCGAAATCAATGCCGTTCTCAAGCGTCTCGCGGAGAAAGACATCCACATCAAGCTCGACAAGAAGGCCAAGACTTTCCTCATCGAAGAGGGTTACGACCCGAACTACGGAGCGCGCCCCATGCGTCGTACCGTAGAGCGTCACATCGAGGATCCGCTCGCCGAGCACCTCATTCGTGGGGACATTCGTGGAGGGCAGCTGGTGAAAGTCTCCCACAAGAAGGCCGAAAAGTTCCTTACCTTCAAAGCCGAAGACATCGACGACGGCGACAAAGATCCTGTCGAGCCGGTGACTACGGTAGAAGGATAATTTTCTCCCAAAGCAAATTTGCAGAAACCGAAGTCGGAAACGGCTTCGGTTTTTTTGTGGCCTTGCGCGCGCCCTTAAACTACCAAGCATGAATCCGCACAGGCACGCACTGGCCTATCAATTGCAAAACCCGCGCATTGTCCCATCTTTTTTCATGATGAAGTAGGGCGAGGCGCAAGAGCGCAAGGCTTTCAGAGACTGGTTCGATAAAGAGGCGGTTCAGAGACTCGCCGACCAGACATCAGCAGTATCGAGCAATTTCGAGGGCGGGCACTTTCTCCATATCGCTTCAAAGAGACCGGAGGACCTTGAGTTTTATGGCCGGATCAAACATCGATCCATCATTCATCGCGATCGTGATGCCACTTCCCTCAAGGCCTGAATTCGAAACGATAGCAAAAAGAAAGTCTTCCTCATGGTCGACTACGCCGTTCATTACGGCAGAAAAACCGACAAAGGTCTTCAAATGGAAAACGATCGAACTCGCTGCGGCCGAAGAAATCGAGCTCACCAAGAAACGCAACATGGAGCAAACCAGCCTCCGGGCACTCTATCCCGGCACGCATCTGGTAGAGCTAAAGACAAATGGCATACGGATGGCGAATTTGGAGTATGAGCTGCGCTGACTACATTGGCACTTGTGAAGCCCCCGCATCTGTGTAGGAGTGGTCGAGTCCCGACGTCAATTTCCGCGGGCCCTATTTTCCATGAAAGTGAAAGCATTCCCCTCGCTTGTCCCCGCTCCTGGCAAGGCAGAAACAGTAGCCTCCGTTCCCTACGATGTCGTTAATACACAAGAGGCAAGGGCCCTCGCCGGTGACAATCCTCACAGCTTTCTTCGGGTCGTCCGAGCCGAAATCGATTTTCCAGACGGAACCGATCCTTACGGAGACGAAATCTACGCGAAGTCGAAGTCCAATTTCGACGCGCTGCAGGAAATCGGGATTCTCACACGCGAGCCCGAACCTTGCGTGTATCTCTATCGCCAGATCATGAATGGCCTTTCCCAGATCGGGATCACCCTGGCCTGCCACATTGAGGATTACGAAAACGACATCATCCGCAAACACGAGAAAACTCGCCCGGTAAAGGAAAACGACCGAACTCGCCTCACTGACGAACTCAGTGCAAACACGGGGCCTGTTTTCCTCACCTACAAGGACGTTGATATGATTGATACTTTCGTAGAATCCTGGACGAGATCGAATGAGCCAACAATCGACTTTGTCGACGATATGGGAGTGCAACACACCGTCTGGCGCGTCGCTGAACCCAAAGCCGGACCAATTCTCGATTCTTTCGGCGAAGTCCCCCTCTCCTATGTCGCAGATGGACATCACCGCAGCGCCAGTGCGGCGCGAGTTGGACGCGAGCGCCGCGAAGCGAACCCGGATCACAATGGCAGTGAAAACTACAACTGGTTTCTCGCCGTGCTTTTCCCTGCAAGCCAGCTCAATATTCTCGCTTACAATCGTGTCGTAAAAGATCTCAATGGCCTTACGGCCGATGGTTTTCTACAACGCATCAACGAGCAGTTCGTGCTCGATTCCAACGGCAAGGAAGAGCCTGACTCGGCTGAGTCACTCTGCATCTACGTGGATGGAAGCTGGCACGAGATACGCTGGAGCGAAGTCGAGTCTGACAATCCGATCGACAAACTCGACGTTTCCGTTCTGCAGGAGCGTATTCTCACTCCTCTTCTCGATATTGGAGATCCGCGCACCGATACTCGAATAGATTTCGTCGGAGGCATTCGCGGGCCCGGAGAACTCGAAAAAAGGGTCGATAGCGGCGATTGGGCCGTCGGTTTCTCCATGTATCCCACGAACGTGAATCAGCTCATTGATATCGCCGATGCCGGCGAAATCATGCCTCCGAAATCAACTTGGTTCGAACCGAAGCTCCGCTCGGGACTGTTTGTCTACACGCTGGACGATTGATTCAATTCAAACCTCAGGCAAATCGTCACCGGATTCCTCCATCTTTTTCAGCACGGTCGACATGTCTTCGACCGCTTCCCAGACGTGCTCGGCGACGAAAATGGGGGCATTTGCCTGCACTGCGAGAGCGATACTGTCACTCGGTCTTGCATCGATTTCGACGATCTTTCGCGCCTGAACTTCGTTCTCTGCACCAATGATAAGACGGGCAAAATAGACAGTATCAGTGAAGTCATTGATGACAATACGCTCCACTTTTGCACCCAAAGCGATTAAAACATCGCCAAAAAGATCATGCGTTTGAGGCCGTGGTTTCGGCGTTCCATGTAGAAACATGTTGATCGCGGACCCAACCGAATGGTCGACATAGATGACGAAAACCTTTTGATCATTGCCCAGAAACACGGCGGAACCCGCACTGGTTGCCAGAACACTTTTGACTTCGACTTCCACGACCTGCTTATCCATAGACTCTAGGCCCCAAGTATCGGTGGCGGATCGGTGCTTGGCAAACGCGGAGTGCCCGTAATCAAAGGAATTTCAACCCTCGCCCGTTTCGGCCCCTTCTGCGTGCTCCGCTGCAACTTGGATGTATTTCTCCGCCCAGCCCCGGAGTTCCGCCCTTTCCTCCTTGGACAGCGAGCGAACAACTCGCGCTGGAGAGCCCATTACCAGAGACCCCTCAGGAGCCTGGAACCCCTTTGTTACAAGGGTTCCAGCCGCAACAATGCTTCTCGGACCGATCACTGCTCCATCCATTACGATCGCCCCCATACCTACCAGCACCTCATCCCCGATTTCGCAGGCATGCAGCAAAGCCCGATGCCCCACCGTTACGTAGTTTCCCACCCTAGTACCGAGGTCGCTAGCCATGTGAATAATGGTTCCGTCCTGAATATTTGTCCCTGCCCCAATTACGATCGGGGATATGTCTGCCCGCAATACACATTGGAACCAAACGCTGGAACGCTCTCCCAGCCTCACATCGCCCATAATTGCAGCATCCGGCGCGACAAATGCGTTGGTGGGAATGTCAGGAACGGCAGACAGGTGAGTGCAAACAGGTGAAGTGCTCATTTTGTAGAAATCGGACAACTGGGAGACCAAAGAAAATGGGAAGAAACCTTAAAATTTAAGCTTGCTAAAGTAAATTTCGGTTCATATTAAGGTCTTGAGACGGAAATCTCAACCTGCTGAAACCAGGGCAGTTTCACACGAAGCGACCTCAATCAGCAACTCATACTAAAACCTGACCACAATCAACTAATCGATATGAACAAGGGAGAACTCACAGAAGCAGTCCAGAATACACTTGGTGGCGACACCTCTAAGAAAGCAGCAGAGGAAGCAGTTAAAGCTGTCCTCGAGAACATCGCCAAAGGCGTCAAGAAAGACGGCAGCGTCCAGCTGATCGGCTTCGGCACTTTCGAAGTTCGCAATCGTTCTGCAAGAACTGGCCGTAACCCTAAGACTGGCGAGACCATCCAGATCAAAGCGTCCAAGACCGTTGGCTTCAAGCCGTCGTCTGCGCTCAAAGGATCCCTCTAAGATCCGATCTTTGGTTTCCAACCCGACTCCAAAAAACGCGGCAGGAAACTGCCGCGTTTTTTTGTGGTCAGATGGAAAGCCTGCCTCTGTTGAGGCGAGGACCTACCCCTGCCTGATCAGTGATCCGCCCCTGTTGAGTCCGTTTGGGACTGCTTTCCACCAACAAATTCGAATCCGGCTATCGATCCAACTAAGCACCTACTTCCCAATCCGCACAGGCTTCGCCTCGCATTTCTCTTTCCATCCCGGAAAGTTCCATTCATTCGGAAATCCGGCGCATTGGCTTGGCTTCACTTCCTGAATGGTGCAGTCGATGCCATCGAGAAAAACGCATTCGTTTGCCAGCCCTTCAGGCTTGTCGATTAGAGTCAACCCAGCGCGGTTGGCGCGTAGATCGGTGTATTTCGCGATGAAATCATAGAGCTCCATCCCGAGAAAATCTGCAATCCTGGCAATTTCACTGTCGGTCACGGGAACTTCACCGTGCCACCGACAGCAATTGCCGCATCGCTGACAGGCGTAGTGAACGCTCTCTTCCATATCATAGGTAGCCACGAGGAAAGATGGCCGCTTTTTCCAAAAATGAGAGCGATTTACCAAGAAAAAGTCGATTCTCTGCTCTTTTTTCGTCCTGATCTGCCGGTCGAGTGGAAAAATGGTTCCTGCGTGTTACCTTTCTCCCACTAGTTTGTTTGCAGGGTGTTTGGCCTGATCGGCCCTCACAGTCTGTGACTTCCTTCTTTTCATGATTAGTAAAATCATCGGAGCTTTCTCCAGCGACATCGGTGTCGATCTTGGCACTGCCAACACGCTCATTTATGTGAGAGATCAGGGCATCGTTTTGCGGGAGCCCAGTGTCGTCGCGGTGAAGTCCGGAACTAATCTTGTCCTCGCTGTTGGCGACGACGCCAAACGCATGCTCGGCCGGACGCCTGGAAACATTGTCGCGGTGCGTCCGCTTCGCGATGGAGTCATCGCTGATTACGAAGTGACCGAGGCCATGCTGCGCCACTTCATCAGAAAAGTGCACAATCGAAGGAACTGGATCCGCCCCCGTATCGTCATCGCTGTCCCTTCGGGCATCACCGAAGTGGAAAAGCGCGCTGTCAATACATCTGCAGCGGCTGCAGGTGCTCGTGAGGTCCACCTGATCGAAGAACCCATGGCTGCGGCCATTGAAATCGGGCTTCCTGTCCAGGAAGCGGCTGCCAACATGATTGTCGACATCGGAGGCGGCACGACGGAGATCGCGATTATTTCTCTTTACGGCTTGGTATGCAGCCGCAGTGTTCGCGTCGCGGGTGACGAGCTCGATGAAGCGATCATTCAATTCATGCGCCGCGCCTACAACCTGATGATTGGCGAGCGCACGGCAGAGGAAATCAAAATCCGCATGGGCTCGGCCTTTCCCCAGGAGAAGGAAACGACGGTGGAAGTGAAAGGCCGCGACCTCATCGCAGGCCTCCCAAAAACGATCAAAGTGACTTCGGCGGAAATTCGCGAAGCCTTGATGGACCCACTCAATATCATCGTTGAATCAATCCGACTGACGCTGGAGCGCTGCCCACCCGAGCTTTCCGCTGATCTGGTAGATCGTGGAATCATGCTGGCAGGCGGAGGTGCTCTTTTGACTGGCATTGATAAACTGATTTCAGAGGAAACGGGGCTACCTGTTCATGTAGCGGAAGATCCGCTCAGCGCCGTGGCCGAAGGAACTGGAAAGCTGCTCGACGAACTCGATTTCCTGAAGAAGATTTCTCAACCGGGCCGGACCTAATCTTTTCTCTCTCCTTTCTCTCGCGAAAGCCTGAATCTACATGAGCCGTCTGAATATCATTCTTCTGATTGTATTCGTCGCGGCGTTGATCACGATTACGCTTTCCAGTCCGCAAACGGTGGCTCGTATTCAAAACGGGGCGATGACGGTTTTCAGCCCCTTCATGGGGGCGTCAAACCAGCTGGAGTCCGGGGTCGAAACGGTCGGAACGGAGTCCCTCAGTCCAGCGCAGCTCCGGGAGATGGTCGATGAGTTGGAACGGGAAAGAAACCGCCTCAAACTGGAGGTGATTCAGCTCGATGAGATCGTCCGGGAGAACAATCAGCTTCGCCGTGCCCTGCAGTATGTGAAGAAAGCCCCGATCTCGCTGGTGGCAGCGCGAGTGATCAGCCGGAAACCGTCAACGTGGTACAACACGATGATCATCAACAAAGGCAAGGCGCATGGAATCGAAGTCGACAATCCAGTGATCGTTCCAGTGGGCGAAGATGCTGGCCTGGTCGGTAAAGTTTCCGAGGTGGTTGGGGACAACTCAGCAATCATTCTGCTGCTCACTGATGAGATGTGCCAAGTCTCAGCCAAACTGCAAAACAGCCAGGAACAGGGCATCTTGAACGGTCAACGTGGAGCGCTCCGAACCATGCCAAACCTGCGGCTACGCTACCTCTCCCGCGAAGCGGAAGTCACGCCAGGGCGCAAAGTAGTAAGCTCTGGAGTAGGTGGCCTCTTCCCACCCGATCTTGTTCTCGGCGAGGTGTTCAGTGTGGAGATTGGGGCACTCGATGCAGAAGTGACAGTGAACCCAAGCGTGAATTTTGAAGAACTAATAGACATTTTTGTGGTCCTGCCGGTCCGTGATCCAGAGAATGAGGCAGACATGCAGAGCGAATCAGGGAACGAGGATCCTGTCGCTGTCGAGAAACCGGCGCTGACTGCTCCATGAAGTTTTTTATCTTCGTCACCGTGGCTTTTCTGGCCGCTTTTATTGTGCAGGAATTCATTCCAGCATTCGAGTGGGCCTATTCGTCTCGCATCCTTCTGGTCCACATCACTTTTCTCGCCGTCGCGGTTGCGGTTCCTTTTCCGGCGATGCTGCTCTACGCGTTAATTGGCGGCTTCATCTGGGACGCGCGACATCACATTCCCATTTACCCACCCGAGGCGACTGCTGGGATCTTCACTCAGGCGGAGCTGCCGTTTGGATTCACGATTTTCATTTTTGGCCTGACAGGTGCCCTGATTCAAGGAGTTCGCCCGCTATTTCGCAAGGGCCGATGGGAGCTGCCCGTTCTTATGATCGGGATTTGCACCTCCCTGGGGCTGCTCCTCGAATACCTTGTGATCAGCTTTCATCGAGGCGGACTCGAGATACCGGTTGAGCTGTGGTGGAAACTCCTCATGTCCGGACTGTTTTCTGCTCTTGTTTCTCCGTTTCTTCTGCTATTATTGAGCCGCCTTGGAGCACGTTCTCGATTACGCAGCAAGAACTCGTATCGTCGACACAACTACGATGGTGACGCAATTTAGAATCCGGCTTTATATTCTGGCCCTCTTCGTGATAGCTAGCTTCAGCTTGCTTGTCTACCGCCTCTACCAAATTCAGGTAATCGAGCACGAAACCTACGCGGCAAAGGTTCCGGGCAGTAAATTTGAGTCCATACGTATCCCTGGAATCCGCGGAGAAATCAAGGATCGCAATGGCCTCACTATCGTCGACAGCACGCCGAATTACGAGCTGCAGTTTGATTTGCGGGAAATCCTCGACGCCTACAAGAAGGTTCACCAGGGAGTTCCGGATTACACGTGGGAACGATTCGACAGCCGGGGCCTGCGCCAGGAAAAAACCGAGATCGATATCGTCAAAGTGGTGGAGGAGACCGTTTTCCCCGGTCTTCAGGAACTAGGAATGCTGGCGGACTACAGCGCTAGCTCGATGCGAGTTCATTTCCGATCAACCGCAGGGGTCGTGCCGTTCACCTATCGTCGCGACCTGAGCTTCAGGGAGTTCGCCCGCTTCGCGGAAAACAACATCGGCATCCCCGGGGTCACCGTGACTCAGACGGGACGTCGCCGCTACCTCTACGACTCCCTCGCCTGCCACACTCTCGGCTATATGAATCTCGCTGATATCGATCAGGTCCCAGATTTAAAGAAGCGCGATTTCAACTACTACGTGGGAGACGACTACGGTGTCATGGGCATCGAGAAGACGATGGATCAATACCTGCAGGGCAAGCCGGGTAAACTGGTGATCGAGAAAAATGAAAAAGGCAAGATCGTTGGGGAAGTGAGCCGCTCTTCGGCAAAGCCGGGATCGGATGTTTATCTCACTATTGACGCGCGAATTCAGGCCATTACCGAGCGGGCTCTGCGCAAAGTGGGCCGTGGCGCGGCAGTGGTAGTAGATCCCCAAACCGGAGACATTCTCTCGATCGCTTCCGTTCCGTCTTTTAACCCCAACGTTTTCATCCCCGAAGTGAACATCGACGACTGGAAACGCTATACCGAGGACCCGACAAGCCCGATGTTCAGCCGGGCGATCAACCCTTACTCGCCAGGATCGACTTGCAAAATTCCGATCGCTCTCGCGGGTTGCCTTTCTGAATCCTGGAAATACCGATTCAGCTGTGGTGGCGGCGCGCACTATGGCAACAAGTTCATGAAATGCTGGTCTTCGGGACATGGTTCCGTCGATGTCAGCACGGCGATCAAAGTCAGCTGCAATGGATTTTTCTACCGCTACGCCAATCACACGGGTATTCGCAACATTCAGACCGTCACTGGCTTGCTGGGGCTGGGAAAAAAGACCGGGATTAAGATCACGGGGGAGAATCCCGGCAACATTCCTTCACCGGAATGGCTGAGAATGCAGGGACTGCTCTGGAACGATGCTTTCACCGCGCTTGTCGCGATTGGACAGGGAGCCACCGAGGCAACCCCGCTGCAGATGGCTTCTGTCACCGCTACGGTTGCCAACGGAGGAAAGGTCTATCAGCCCCGCATCATCAAGAAAGTCGTCGAGAAAAATGGCGAAATCGTTTCGGAAGACCCACCAAAAATCAAAGTAGACCTCACCAAAGAAGGCATCACCGCTGCACAGCTCGAGATCGTTAAACGTGGGATGTGGCGAGTCGTGAATGAAGGTGGTGGAACAGCTGGGCGAGCCAAATCAGAATATACTGTATTGTCCGGGAAAACCGGAACTGCCCAGACCGCAAATCCCCTGCAGCCTACCAACGCCTGGTTCATCGCCTTCGCTCCCTACGATGATCCGAAATATGCCGTTTGTGTTTTTGTGGAAAACGGTAATTCTGGCGGAGGCGCGGCTTCCCCCATCGCGAAACGAATCATTGATGGTGCGACCATACTGGGTCAAGGACGCGAAATGGAAGTCACCGCTCTCCCAGAAGCAATTGGCAGAACGGATCGCGTAATGAGCGTATCCTTCGACAATTCAGATCTTGACGCCTTTGCTATGGTGGACGAAGACACTTCTGTTGACGTTGCCGCGTTCGTGCCCGAAACACTTCAACGGACATACCGTCCAACGAGCAACCTTGCTCGTCCAACAATCAAAAAGTCCACCGACTCTCGTGGTCAGGTGAGCCGAATGAACTCCAAACCAAAGCCGAAGTTTCGCCCTTTCCAATGGTTGAAACGAAAAAAGAACAGATGACGGCTTTTCTGAATTTCACCCTCTACTGTTGCCTCCCTTCGCTGGAGGCGTCTCTTCCCGACGACCATGTCGCGTGTGGATCAGGTAATGCACTGCCATCTTTTGAGTCGCTGCCGATCGCCCCATGCCAGTCTGGATCTATAATCCGTAACCATTCTCAACCCGAGCCATGTTTAGTAAAATCCGTAAGTTTTTTGGACCCAAGAAGTTAGCCGAAGGAAATAAGATAGTTGTCAATTGCGAGAAACTCGAAACCCGAGTTGCTCTGCTCGAGCACGGATCGCTCGAGGAATACACCGTCGAACGAGTGAACGACGAAAATATCGTTGGCTCCATCTTCAAGGGTATCGTCCGCAATATAGAACCAGGCCTCAACGCCATGTTCGTCGATATTGGCTTTGAAAAGAACGCCTTCCTCCATTTCTGGGACGCTATCCCCGAGGCTCTCGACGCCGGCCTGGAGCCAATCCAACGAGGCGGCAAAGGGAAAGGCAACCAGGGCCAGAATCAGGGTGGCAATGGAAGAAGAGGAAAAGGAAAAGGGCGACAGAAAAAGCGCCGTATCCAGTCCAAGGACATCCCCGCTCTTTATCCTGTCGGCTCCGAAGTCCTCGTCCAGGTAACCAAAGGTCCGATCGGGACGAAAGGCCCTCGTATCACGACAAACATTTCGCTTCCGGGCCGCTATATGGTCCTGATGCCGCGAAACGACCAACTTGGAATATCCCGGAAAATCGAGGATCCAAAAGAACGCTCCCGCCTTCGCAAGATCATGAGCGAGAAGCTGACGATACCCGACAAAATGGGTGTTATCCTTCGCACCGTTTCCTCAGGGCAAAAAGTACGTTACTTCGTACGCGACCTCGCCATCCTGCTCGACGAGTGGGACGTAATCGAAGAGAAATCGGAAACCTGCAAAGCACCAGCCTGTGTTTTCGAGGAACCAGACCTGATTGAGAGAACAGTCCGAGACGCACTCACCGATGAAATCGACGAAGTCCTCTGCGACGACGCTCAAGCAGTAGAGCGCATGAAAGAGCTCATCGGTATCATCTCGCGGCGTTCCAAGAAGAAGATCCAACACTTTCAGACTCCAACTCCGATTTTCGAAAAACTCGGCATTCAGCGTCAAATCGACGACGCGTTTTACCGACAGGTTTGGCTGCCTAGCGGTGGTTATCTCGTCATCGACGAGACCGAAGCCATGATCGCGATCGACGTGAACACTGGCCGGGCGAAGAATCAGGATAAGATGATTCTGCAAACCAACATCGAGTCAGCTGAAGAAGTTGCCCGACAGCTTCGTCTTCGAAATATCGGAGGTCTCATCGTAGTCGACTTCATCGACATGCGCTCGCGCCGTGACCAGAATGCGGTTTACAAAGTGATGAAGGAACGACTTCGCAACGACAAAGCGAAAACGCAGGTTCTTCAGATTTCCCAGCTCGGCCTCATGGAAATGACCCGCCAGAGATTGAACGAAAGTTTGAGTATCACGGTGAACGAACCCTGCCACTACTGTCAGGGACGCGGCATGGTGAAAAGCACGGAGTCGATGAGCGTGGAGCTGCAGCGTCGGATCAACGGCGTCCTCGCGAAGAACGAAGGACTCCATCACGAGCTCGTCGTCATCGTTCATCCCGATGTGATGGAGCGCCTCCGCACCCATGACGGAGAACTGTTCGTCGAACTGGAACGTCGTCACAACGCTCGGCTCACCTTCCGCAGCGATGCTTCCTACCACCGCGAGCAAGTCGTGATCGCTGATGCGCGTACGCAGAAAGAGATTCGAGAGTAATCACATCTTTGCACTGGGTGAGCAGTTCTTCGTTTGATGTGAGAAACTGCCCTGCGTATCCCCATTTTTCTGTCGCATCGTCCCGTCCTCACCGGTCCGATGATGCCATCACGAGTCCGTTCGGAGACCGAATCCAACTGGAGCCCCTGTCAACGCCGGCTTTTTCAGGCTCGCATAATCTTTTCGAATTTTTTGTGATTGGATCGAATTCTCGTTCGTCCTATAACAAAAGGGTGAGCTGTGCCCACTCGATTCCCTCTCCACTTCCCCCCTGACAATATGAAAGCATCGAAGTATCTACTCCTCTTACTTCTGCCCGCAATCTTTGCCACATCGGCTTTGGGCCAACTCCGGCGACCAGGTTTCGTCACCGTCGATCGCGAAGACCGCACCTCCAGCAATCTCGTGAAAGAGGACGGAGCGATTTATCTCGAAGAAATGCTCGTCGATGAAATCTTCGGGAAAACCAACAAGGCTGCCCCGATTTATTCCTCTCTCCAAGGTGATCGCTGGATCGGGAACCTAATACCGGGGAGAAAAGCAATTCTCCTCGCCGTGAGCGATAAAGCCTACCGCGTCCGTGCCCACGCCAAACAGGGACAGGTTGCCGGTTGGGTCAGCAAAGCAGTGATCGATGGTTTTCCCGAAGGATTCGAGGAAAACCTTTTAAAATTTCACGCCCGATGGGTTGCCGTAAAAGAGCTGATCGACAATCACCAGGTCGCTCTCGGAATGACCGTCGAAGAAGTCACTCTCTCGATCGGCCCTCCCGACAAGCGATCATCCAAGATTACAGGCGAAGGCAGAACCGATGTTCTCGAATATATCTCCTACCAGCGCGTCCCGCAGCAGGTTCCCGGCTTCGACTCTCTCGGCCGCCCTGTCACGACAACCCAGTATGTCGAAGTGGAGTCCGGGCGAGTCACCGTAGAATTTTCCGACGACATGGTCTCGTCCATCTCCGAGACCGAAGGCATCGATCTCGCCCAGAATGGCCGATATCCTAGCGTGCCATGCCCCGTGATTCTCTTTTAAGCAAACACCAGCTCAATTTCACGAAATCGTATTTTTGAAAAGCCGATCCACAAGGATCGGCTTCTTTGTTTCTCGAAATTCCAATTTCTGGGAGTACTTCTGGATTGCTCCAAGGAAAATGATCGAAATCCGCCTTCGCGGACGTAACGGTTTTTGACAAGTCTCTCCGCGTCGTATCTGATGATGGGAGTCAACCACTTCAACTCAAACACCATTCCAAAAAATACGCTAACCATGGCACACGAACTTCCTGACCTTCCCTACGCTTACGACGCACTCGAGCCACATATTGACGCTCGCACGATGGAGATCCACCACGGCAAACATCACGCCACCTACATCGCAAATTTGAACAACGCCCTTGAAGGGCACGAAGACCTCGCCGGCAAGTCGATCAGCGATCTCATTTCTGACCTCGGCTCAGTTCCCGACGCAATCCGAGGCGCCGTACGCAACAATGGAGGCGGCCACGCCAACCACTCTCTCTTCTGGTCCGTAATGGCACCTAACGGCGGAGGAAGTCCCTCTGGAGATCTCGCTTCCGCAATCGACGCCGCTTGCGGTTCGCTGGATGGCATGAAGGAGGAATTCAAAAAAGCTGCCTTGACCCGATTTGGTTCTGGTTGGGCCTGGCTCGGTGTAAAAGATGGCCGGGTCGCCGTTACCAGCACCCCAAATCAGGACAACCCCTCAATGGGAGAAGCTGCTGACTGCTGTGGATGCACTCCAATCCTCGGACTCGATGTCTGGGAACACGCCTACTACCTCAACTACCAGAACCGTCGTCCTGATTATGTCGACGCATTCTGGAATGTTGTAAATTGGGACGCTGTCGCTGCGCGCTTTGACGCTGCCAAGTAAAGAAATTCAGGGGTGAATCCAAGTGGATTCACCCTTTTTATTCCGCAGACCCCACGCCGGGCCCTCCTATCTGCTAGTTTTTCTTAATATTCAACAAAAACGTAACTATTTTTAGGTGCTTTGGCAGAGAAGCTGCTAATTCCTTTCACTGCACCAGAAAAAAGTGAAGAAAATGCCAAAATAGTCTTGCCTGACCACTATATATTGTGCATTTTATTCACCCGCCACCAAGATATGGTGTTTTTCCCCAAATCGACGTAGCAATCGCAATCTCTCTTTTTTTGGCCAAATTCCCCGAAAAATCGCTCTGATACCGACGGAATTTCTAGAAAATCAAGAAGTTTGCAAACCTTAGAGAGAATACCTCAACCGTTCTCCCCAAAACTGTTCCAACCCACAATCCCAAACGCACAAAACCATGGATAAATCATTCACTATCGGAAAAAGCACATTCGTCCTCGATCAGGACAAAGCCGAGGCCGCATTTGCAGCCAAAAAAGTCATTAACGGACGCGACACAGAAGCCTTCAATCTACTTCCACTAAAGTATACCTGGGCCTACGACATCTACGGTACGATGAAGGCAAATCACTGGGAGCCGGAAGATATCCAGATGCAGCGCGACATCGAACAGTGGCAAGGCACCGAGTTGACCGATAGCGAGCGTTGGATCATCCGCATGGGAATCGGATACTTTTCCGCTGCCGAGGGCATCGTCGGGGACAACATTCTGCACGTAATTCGGGAGAAAGTTACTGCACCAGAACTTAAACTTGTTCTTGGGCGGCATGCTCACGAAGAAAATATCCACGCCGACAGCCTCCTCTACATGATCAGCAGCCTCGGCATCAATCCACACGAGTGCGAAGCGATGTTCGAGCAGATTCCGACGATCAAGCGCAAGAACGAGTTCGTAACAAAAATCTCCCGTTCACTCCGTCGCGACCTGGACCTGACTGATCCTGAAAACAAAAAGCTCTTCGCAAAGAATCTTTTCCTTTTCGGGCAGTGCATGGAAGGAACCCAGTTTTACGGCCTCTTCGGCATGATCCTCAGCCTTTACCGCCAGAACAAGTTTCCCGGAATCGGACAAATGTTCCGTTACACTCTTCGCGACGAGTCGAATCACATCGAGATTCTCCGCAACCTCTTCATGGATCTCATTCAGGAGAACATGGAAATCTGGACTCCTGAGTTCAAGCAGGAGCTAATTGACACGATGAAGCAGGCGATTGTCTTGGAGAAAGAATTCATCAACGACTGCCTGCCGATCAGTTCAGTTGGCCTCAATGCAGATGAATTCTGCACCTACATCGACTTCATCGCTGATCGCCGTCTTGAAGGAATCGGACTCAACCCTCTCAATCCGGGCATCAAGAATCCATTCCCTTGGCTTGCCGAAATGATGGACCTCCGCAAGGAACAGAACTTCTTCGAGGGCAAAGTCACCGAATACCAGAAAGCATCTTCGCTTGCTGCCGTCGACGACGACGAACTGTAAATCGGCCTTGTCGTCTTCCATCTAACTCTGTCAGGCCTGTGGCCCAACAGGGTTAGACCGGGCATCAAACAGGGTTCGTTGACACAACCCTATTGATTCTGCCCTCAATTTTCCCACCACATAGTTACCCATATTCTCACCCCGTCCCCTCACCGCACACCCCGAATAATCGAATGATTACGCGCAATTTTATCGAACAAGACATGGAGCTGCAGCGTTTCGCTGACACTCCTCAGGAAATGAAACCTCGTTTCGACTGGAGCGACCTCACCGAGGAAAACGAATCACCTGTCTCTCGCATCGTCGTTCAGACCGGGGAAGAGCAAACCGCTCTCAGCATCGCTAAAATTGCGCAAACCGTGGGTAAGGCCGTCACCGATCTCGCTCTTTCACGCAAACAGGAGGACATCTTCAATGATACCAACCGCCAGCTCGTTTCCAGTATCGTAGACTCCGTGACCCAGATGCTTTCCGACAAGGTGGCAGATGATAACTCGGAGAATCCGGTTCTCAGTGCGGAAGAACTCACTTCCATCATCGAAGTTGCCCTCGTCCGTCAGAATGCACACGACGTGGCAAAAAGCCTCCTCTTTCACCGCAAGAGAATGATGCTCGCCGGCGACGGCGCTCAGGGTGGTGATGAGGAAAAGCCGGTCTGCCGAGTGATTCGCCGCAACGGGGAGGTTGTCGCCTGGATTCCGAACAAGATTGAAGTTGCTGTGCGGAGCGCCTTTCTCTCTTTGGGAATGGATTCGTCCCCGGCAAAGGAAGTGTCAGATGCACTCACCAATCGCCTCGCGCGCAGCGGCCAGGAATTTATTCGCATCGAGGAACTTCAAGACCGGGTCCAGGAAGAGTTGATGCGCCAAGGCCACTTCAAAGTAGCGGAAGCCTACATTCTCTATCGCGCCCACCGTGCCGCCGAACGCGACCGTGACACTGCCGAAACCGAGCAGGAGCACTCCGATGCTCAGGACTCCATGATCGTTGTCAATCGCGCCGACGGCAGCAGCGATCTTTGGGACGGTCTCGACCTCCGCAAGCGTATCGAGTTCGCTGCGACGGGACTCGAACTCTGCCTCAGCAACGAAGACATCGAGCAGGAATTGCGCCGCGCTTTCTTCAACGAAATGACGGAGAAAGACCTTCAGAAAACGGTCATTCTCAACGCGAAGAGCTTGATCGAGCGCGATGGCGACTTCGCCAAATTTGCTGCACGGATTCTTCTTTCATACATCTACGAGGAAGTTCTCGGATGGAGTATCGTCAACGATGGCGTTTCCAAGCTTGGGGAATTCCATCGCCGTGCTTTCAAGGCGAACCTGGTCCGTGGTGTCGAGATCGAGCGCGTTTCTCCGCGCCTTCTCGAATACAATCTTGACCGGTTGGCAGACGCAATTGCTCCCACTGCCGATCTGGATTTCGACTACCTCGGTATCCAGACGCTTTACGATCGCTACCTCATCGTCGACAAGACCTCCTCTTCGGATCACCGCCGTATCGAGACGCCACAGCTCTTCTGGATGCGCGTTTCCATGGGGCTTATGGTTGGCGAGGCTGAAGATGCCGAGGCGAAAATCATCGACCTCTACCGACTCTACTCAAGCCGTCGCTTCTGCTCGTCCACTCCGACGCTATTCAACTCCGGTACGCTGCATAGCCAGCTTTCATCCTGCTACCTCTACAAGGTGGACGACAGCATCGAGTCCATCATGCAGCGCGGTATTGCTGACAACGCCTACCTCTCCAAGTGGGCCGGTGGTCTGGGCGGTTCATGGACATCCGTTCGTGGAACCGGCAGCTACATCCAGGGAACCAATGGTGAAAGTCAGGGCGTGATTCCGTTTCTTAAGCTTCACAACGATCAGCTCATTGCGGTGAACCAGGGAGGAAAGCGTCGCGGCTCCGGTTGTGCTTACCTCGAGACTTGGCACAACGACATTACGGATTTTCTCGAGCTTCGCATCAATACTGGTGACGAGCGTCGACGCACCCACGACATGAACACGGCGAACTGGATTCCGGACCTGTTCATGAAGCGGATGGAATCCCGCGAGAACTGGACTCTTTTCCGCTCCAACGAAGTGCCCGATCTCCACGATCTCTACGGCAAGGCTTTCGAAGAGCGCTACGTCCAATACGAAGCTGAGGCAAAAGAAGGAAAAATCGTTGGCAAAGAAATCGAGGCGATCGAGCTCTGGAAGAAAATGCTAAAAGCGATCTTCGAGACCGGTCATCCTTGGATTACATTCAAGGATCCCTGCAACCTCCGCAGTCCGCAGGATCACACCGGTGTAATTCACAGCTCGAACCTCTGCACTGAGATCACGCTCAACACCTCGGCTGACGAGACCGCTGTCTGCAACCTCGGTTCCATCGTTCTTGACTCGCATCTGAAGGATGATGGAGAGCTCGATCTCGAAAAACTGCGCGAAACTGTTCGCGTCGCGGTTCGGGCTCTCGACAACGTGATCGACATCAATTTCTACCCAACTGAGTCTGCCCAGAATGCAAACCAGCGCCACCGTCCCGTCGGACTTGGCGTCATGGGGCTGCAGAATGCGCTCTTTGTTCGCAACACTCCTTTCGCGAGTCAGGAGGCAGTTGAGTTCAACGATGAATTCATGGAGGCAATCGCCTACTTTGCCTACGAGGCATCAAGCGACCTTGCTGCCGAGCGTGGAAGCTACTCGACCTTCGAAGGATCGAAGTGGCATCGCGGCATGCTTCCGCCAGACACCCTCGACCTTCTCGAAGAAGAGCGCGGGGAAATGGTCGACGTTCCTCGTGGTGGCAAAATGGATTGGGACGCGCTTCGCGAGAAAATCCAGACCCAGGGCATGCGCAACAGTAATGTGCTCGCGATTGCTCCGACTGCGACGATCTCAAACATCATGGGCAGCACGCCGTGCATCGAGCCAACCTTCAAGAACATGTTTGTGAAGGGCAACCTCTCCGGAGACTTCATCGTGCTTAACCGCCACCTCGTCGATGATCTCAAAAAGCTCAATCTCTGGGGACAAGAAATGGTTGATCGCCTGAAGTACTATGACGGAGAGCTCGTCGACATCGACGAAATTCCGCAGGAGTTAAAAGACAAATACTCAACTGCATTTGCCATCGATTATACCTGGCTCGTCGAGGCAGCTGCTCGCCGTCAGAAGTGGATCGATCAAGCGCAGTCCGTAAATCTCTTCCTCGCGACACCCGATTTGAAGACGCTGTCGCACATGTATCGTGCCGCTTGGCGCAAGGGTCTTAAAACGACCTACTACCTCCGCACCCAGCAGGCTTCCAACATCGAGAAAGCAACCGTCGAGTCGAAGAAGGAAGTCCGCATTTACAGCGAAGAGGAAAAAGCCCAGTGCTCTCTTGAAGCATTGATGAATGGCGACGAGTGCGAAGCCTGTCAGTAGGAACTGACAGGCAGCAGACAAATCTCCGTAAATTTAAAAAGTCGCCGTGGGAGATCCGCGGCGGCTTTTTTCCGGATATTGGTTCTTGGTTAGTCGTAGTTGGTAGCTGGATGTTTTGAATGCGCACACTGGCTTCTGACTTATGTCTCTAACCTGCATCTTTTTCGGCATTGTTCCGATGGTCATCTACGCCATGATTGTCTGGCGGCTGGACCGATGGGAGAAAGAGCCTGTTTCCTTGCTGATTGCGGGCAGGAGCCGCTGGAAAATTCGTTCCTGTGACTTCGAATCAAAGCCCGTGAAATTCCTGCAATGGCATCACCCCAAGCTCAGCTGCCTTCTGCGAACGAATCGCTCCAACACAGGCGCGAGCAGCTCGCATCGTCGTAATGATGGGCACCCGGTTTGCGAGAGCTCCACTGCGAATTCGAACTTCGTCGCGGCGCGGCACGCGGCCGCTGGGGCGATTGATTACCATCGCAATTTCACCGTTCTTAATCATGTCGAGCACATTAGGTCGACCCTCGGCAAGTTTGGACAACCTGTGAACTGGGACTCCCTCTTCCTTCATGCGAGCAGCCGTTCCCGAGGTAGAGAAAATGGTAAATCCCATTTCGCTGAACTCACGAGCCAGTTCAACTGCCGCATCTTTGTCGGGGTCTTTCACGCTAATGAAAATATTTCCCTCCAGCGGCAGAGCACATGATGCTGCCATCTGCGCTTTGGCGTAGGCCATTCCGAGGTCGGCATCAATTCCCATCACCTCGCCAGTCGATTTCATCTCAGGTCCGAGACTGATATCGATGCCGGGGAATTTCGCGAAAGGAAAGACCGCTTCCTTAACCGAGTAATGCTCGGGATGAATGGATTCCGTAAAGCCAAGATCAACAAGCTTTTCCCCTGCCATCACTTTAGCAGCAAGCTTCGCGAGCGGAACTCCGATAGCCTTGGAAACGAATGGAACCGTTCGTGAGGCTCGGGGATTCACTTCGATGACGTAAAGTTCCTCGTCTTTCACCGCGAACTGAATGTTCATGAGTCCGCGCACCTCGAGCTCATTCGCGAGGTCTTTGGCAGCGGCAGAAATCTTCTCGCGCATCGGATCACTAAGTGAAAAGGAAGGAATCACACAGGCACTGTCGCCACTGTGAATTCCAGCCTCCTCAATGTGTTCCATGATCGCTCCGACCACGGTTGTTTCCCCATCGGAAATACAATCAACGTCTACCTCAGTAGCGTCTTCGAGAAAGCGATCAACGAGGACAGGACGATCCGGTCCAGCATCGACGGCTCCCTTCATGTATTCGCGAAGAGCCTCGTCATTGTAGACGATCATCATGGCTCGTCCCCCGAGCACAAAGGAAGGGCGAACGAGAACCGGGTAACCAATCTCTTTCGCAATCTCAACCGCTTCATCAGCTGAGACAGCGGTCCCAGCTGGAGCCTGCTGGAGCCCCAGCTTGTCAAGAAGGGCTGAGAAAAATTTCCGGTCTTCGGCCTGCTCGATACTCTTGGGAGAGGTTCCAATAATATTGCAGCCGTGTCGCTCCAAATCAGCCGCGAGGTTCAGTGGGGTCTGCCCACCGAACTGAACGATGACGCCCCAGCATTCCTCTTGCTCATAAATATTAAGGGCATCCTCCAGGGTGAGCGGTTCAAAATAGAGTTTATCGCTGGTGTCGTAGTCAGTCGAAACCGTCTCCGGGTTTGAGTTCACCATGATGGTTTCAAACCCGAGTTCCTTGAGAGCGAAAGACGCGTGCACGCAACAGTAGTCGAACTCAATCCCCTGCCCGATACGGTTGGGACCGCCACCAAGAATCATCACCTTACGTTTGTCGCTCTCGCGAGCCTCATTTTCAATTCCGTAAGTCGAGTAGTAATATGGAGTGTAGGCTTCGAACTCCGCCGCGCAGGTATCGACGAGTCGATAGGTTGGAACAACGCCGGCTTCTTTGCGCTTTGCCCGGACCTCGTCCTGAGTCGCTCCGGTAATATGAGCGAGCTGCGGATCAGAATAGCCAAGCTTTTTGGCGCGAAGAAAATCGAGTTGATCCAAGTCCGTTCCTAACTCTTTTTCCCCCGTAAGGATGTCCTCAATGTTTTTAAGAAACCAAGGATCGATTTTCGAAAGGTCAAAAATTTCTTCCAGCGTTAAGCCTGCCTCATAAGCGAGGCGGACGAAAAAGATCCGCTCAGCGTTCGGCGTAGCGAGGCGCTCGCGGATATAATCAAGATCCGGCGTTCCATCTTTGCCATCTGCTCCTAGTCCGAAACGACCTGTTTCTAGTGAACGCAATGCTTTCTGCAGCGATTCCTTGAAGGTCCGGGCAATCGACATGGCCTCACCCACGCTCTTCATCTGAGTCGTTAAAGTGGCGTCAGCATCAGAGAATTTCTCGAAGGTAAATCGCGGCAGCTTCACAACGCAATAATCGATTGAGGGCTCAAAACTGGCTGGCGTCTCCCGTGTGATGTCGTTCGGGATTTCGTCGAGCGTGTACCCCACCGCGAGCTTGGCCGCGATCTTTGCAATCGGGAAACCGGTCGCCTTGGATGCGAGAGCAGACGACCGCGAAACCCGCGGGTTCATCTCGATCACGATCATGCGACCATTCTCCGGGTTCACCGAAAACTGAATATTCGAACCACCCGTCTCGACACCGATTTCGCGGATGATGGCAAAAGATGCGTCACGCATCAGCTGATACTCGCGATCGGTCAGCGTCTGCGCCGGCGCCACCGTGATCGAGTCTCCAGTATGGACGCCCATAGGGTCAAAGTTCTCGATCGAGCATATCACGACACAGTTGTCGGCGTGGTCCCGCATGACCTCCATCTCGTATTCTTTCCAGCCGAGCAGCGACTCTTCAACGAGGACCTCTGTTACAGGCGAAAGGTCGAGTCCGCGACGCACAATCGTTTCAAACTCCTCGCGATTGTACCCGATTCCACCACCCGAACCACCTAGCGTGTATGCCGGGCGGATAATGAGCGGATACGATCCAATTTCAGCAGCAATTTCGAGAGCTTCGTCGAGCGTGTGGGCTACTCCCGACTGTGGCATGTCGAGACCGATTTTCTGCATTGCCTGCTTAAAAAGAAGTCGGTCTTCACCTTTCTCAATCGCGTCAGCCTTCGCGCCAATCATCTTCACACCAGCCTTATCAAGATAGCCAGATCGGAAAAGCTCCATTGAGGTGTTTAGGGCGGTCTGTCCACCCAGCGTCGGGAGCAGCGCGTCGGGCTTTTCTTTCTCGATGATTTTCTGAACCACTTCCGGCGTGATCGGCTCGACATAAGTCTTAGCCGCGAACTCAGGGTCCGTCATGATCGTTGCCGGATTCGAGTTCACGAGAACAACCGTATATCCCTCTTCCTGAAGAGCTTTACAGGCTTGCACCCCAGAATAATCAAACTCACATCCTTGCCCGATAACAATAGGGCCGGAACCAATCAGAAGGATTTTTTTAATCGACGTGTCGCGAGGCATGAAATCGAAGGGTAAAATTTGTCACCACTTGCATCGGGAATCGCTCTTGGCAATGGTGGAATTGGGGTTTTTGACTTTCGAGAAGAAAAAATGGCTCTTCCCAGGCAGTCACCCCTCCTTTCTTTTGCTGTAAAAGGAAGAGACCCGGTCAGCTGGCGCAGGAAAAACCCCCGTAAAACCTGCAAAAGATTTGCTGACCGAGCCTCATTTCAGGAGATTGTGGTCTCCTGTTTTTCAACCCTTGGTTTGATCGCGAGATCGATCATCGAAAATTCGAAGACCATCCCACGTTCACAACGCTGAAAAGCACTCGCCATGCCAAGTGGTCTAACAACTATCGACTAAATTGCCCCACTCTATGAAAATCCGTCCCGTGACTGAGTCCGATATTCCGGGCCTTCTCCAAATGATCCGCGAGCTTGCCGAGTTCGAAAAGCTTCTCGATCAGGTTGTTGCTACGGAGGAAGACTATTGCACCGCTCTTTTTGGCGAAAAACCGACAGCCGAAGCACTTGTTGCTGAGGAAAGCGGAGAGCTGGTTGCCTACGCGATCTTTTTCTCCACATTCAGTTCCTTTCTCGGTCGGGCCGGGATCTGGCTGGAGGACGTTTATGTTCGACCCTCATTCCGAAAACAGGGCGTTGGTCGTGATTTGCTCCGCGAGGTCGGGACTATAGCGAAAGACCGAGGAGCGGGCCGCTATGAGTGGTGTGTGCTCGATTGGAATCAAAATGCGATTGATCTCTACACTCGCGTTGGGGGTGAAATCCTCGACGAGTGGCGTATCGTCCGCATGAACGAATCGGCCATCGCCACCTTTGCTGATTCTGCCAACACTGCCGATTCATGAGTATTGCCGAAAACCTCCAGCGCGTGCAGCAAACCGTTGCTGACGCAGCCGCAAAAGCTCGGCGTCCTGCCGACGAGATTTCCTTGGTCGCCGTCAGCAAAACATGGCCCATCAAGGTAATTCAGGAGGCCGTCGATGCCGGGCATCTTGTATTTGGTGAAAACAAAGTGCAGGAACTCGAGCAGAAAGTCCCCGCGATGGCAGACGATCTTCAGTGGCATGCGATTGGGCACCTTCAGAAAAACAAGGTTAGGAAAGTTCTTCCTCTCTGCACAATGATCCATAGCATCGATTCCGTCGCCCTAGCAGAGCGGATCGATCGCATCGCCGGAGAAGACGGGCTGAAAATCCAGGGACTGCTCCAGGTCAATGTCGCCAGAGACAACGCCAAATTTGGACTCACGGCGGAGGAAGCGAAGGTTGCCGCGGAAAAACTCTCCGGCCTGAGCAACTTGCAAATCCGCGGGCTCATGACCGTACCAGCCTTCGATCCAGAGCCGGAGAACGTCCGCCCACATTTTGCCAGATTGCGCAAACTTCGCGAAGACATCGAGGCAAATTTCGGCGCATCCCTACCCCACCTTTCCATGGGAATGAGCCATGATTTCCCCGTTGCGATTGAGGAGGGTGCGACCCTCGTGCGAGTCGGTTCGTCTATTTTTGGAAAGCGGAACTATACATAAATTCGATCTTCACTCGGATTGAAAAGTCAGGAGTCGAAGAAGACTCTCCTGCGCAATTTCCCCATTGCCCACAGAGCGTTTTTCCGACAAAATCGCGTCATCTCTTGAACCCAACCCCCGTTTTGTTTTATGTCTGACGATACCAAACGCTCGCCGATGTTCGTGCTGAGCATCATGATGTTTCTCCAGTTCTTCGTTTGGGGAACCTGGTTTTCTACGATCAACGTGGCTCTTGGCACAGCAGGTCTCGAAGATTTTATTGGTGGTGCCTATGCCGCCGTTCCGCTTGGAGCGATCTTTGCGCCACTCTTTCTCGGCCTGATTGCTGACCGCTTCTTCCCTTCCCAATTCATCATGGGAGTTCTTTTCCTTGTTGGCGGCGTCCTCATTTTTCTAGCGGGAGACGCAGCGGAAAAAGCGGACGGCCCGCTCATGTCGAAGCTCTTTCTGGCTCACATGCTCTGCTACATGCCGACACTTGGACTCGGCAATACGATCGGTTTCACGCACCTGAAGCGACTCGACTTCCCGAAAATCCGTGTTTGGGGAACGATCGGATGGATCGCTGCAGGTCTCATGGTCGGAATGCTGGGCTGGAGCGCCGACCTTGGAATCATGAAATTGGCGGCGTTCGCTTCTTTCGCTCTCGGAGTGTTTTCCTTTTTCCTTCCTCACACTCCTGCACCGGCAAAGGGCCAAAAGATCGACTTCAATACTTTATTGATGGTCGATGCCTGGAAACTTCTGAAAAAGCCGTCCTTTCTCGTCTTCATCGTCAGCTCTCTGCTCATCTGCATTCCGCTAGCCTACTACTTTGGCATGACGGGCCCCTTTCTCACGAATGCCGGATTCACTGAGGCTGCCTCCACCATGACGATCGGGCAGATGTCCGAAATCATTTTCATGCTCCTAATCCCGTTTTTCTTCCGACGTCTCGGAGTGAAGTGGATGATCATGGTTGGCATGCTGGCTTGGGTGGCTCGCTACTTGCTCTTCGCCTTTGGCGCTCCTGATCAAGTCGCATGGATGTTGTTTTTCGGGATCGCACTGCACGGAATCTGCTACGACTTCTTTTTCGTGACTGGATTCATGTATACGGACCACGTCGCCCCGAAAGAGGTTCGCGGTCAGGCGCAAAGCTTGCTTGTATTTGTAACTCAGGGCATAGGAATGTGGATCGGTTACGCTATTGTATTTGGACACAAGTTGATTCCCGGCTACGCTGGCGAGGCCGCAAACCTAGCGGATTCCGGCAGTCTTTCCACCGCCATAAAGGAAGCTCGTGGAGACGAGGAACTGACCTTTCTTCAGTCCCTCGGAAAAATGTTTTCCGTAAAAATGCCCGGTGGCATCGACGCAGACCTTCTCTCCAAAACAATGGTGCAATGGAAAGCTTTCTGGATGGTTCCGGCTATCATGGCCTTCGTGATCGCAGTTCTTTTCTTTGCCACTTTCTGGGACAAATCCCAGGTCGCTGAAGACAAGTCGACTGAGTCCTGATTCAAAAACTAACAGGGTCACCTCAATTACCTGATCCTGTTTGGTCCGCGACCCAACCCTGTTTGATTTATCCGGAATACCATGAGCTGGAAGATCGCTGGAATCAATTTTGATCACTTTCACATGGGTGATCTGCTCCGGATGGCGCATGAACATCCCGATGCGGAAATTGTTGGCATCTCGGATGATGATGAATCCCGCATGTTCGAAGCGCGATCGAAATTCAACCTGACACCGGCTCAGGTGTTCACCGATTTTCAAAAGTGCCTTGATGAAACCCAGCCAGATCTGGTGATCCTTTGTCCGGCGGCAGCACGTCACGCCGAGTGGGTGGAAAAAGTGGCTCCAAGCGGGGCGCACATCATCATGGAAAAGCCATTCGCGGCTTCGCTCGCGGAAGCGGATCGCATGATTATTGCAATGGAAGGCACCGGAAAGACTCTCGCGATTAATTGGCCGCTTGTGTGGTGTCGCTCACACGCGCAAACGCGCGAGGTCATTCGCTCGGGAGCAATCGGCGAGGTTTGCGAAGTTCACTTTTACGACGGTAATCGCGGACCGCTCTGGCACGGTGCTGATAAGATGGAGAAGGAACCAACGGAAGCGGAAAAAGACGCGAGCTGGTTTTACAAGGCTCCGGAGGGAGGTGGCAGCTTGCAGGACTACCTAGGCTACGGCACGACTCTGGGAACGTGGTTTAACGATGGCAAGAAACCGATCGAGGTGATGGCGATGTGGGACCTCGAAAATAACAGCCTTGAAGTCGATGAACACAGTATAACGGTCGCGCGCTATGCATCGGGGCTTTCCAAATTCGAAACTCGTTGGGGAACATTTTCCGACCCGTGGATTCAACAGCCCCAACCGAAATGCGGCTTCGTCATCAAAGGATCGGAAGGAACTATTTCCAGCTACGACTACGACGACTTTATTACAGTACAGACATCGGGCTGGCCGGAAGGACAGCAAGTAGAGGCACCGGAACTTTTCACTCCAAGGGGAAACCCTGTGGAATATTTTATTGACCGAATTGGTTCCGATTTGCCGCTCGAAGGACCCTTGAGCGTTGAAATCTCGCGAATTGGTCAACAAATTGTAGACACGGCTTTCCGCAGCGCGCGGGAGGGCAAAGCCCTCCCTCTCATAAACTAGCCAGAGATACTAGTGAGAAGAAGTTCTCCCTCTCCGCGCAATCCATCGTTGATCGAAACACGGAGACGATCGACACCGCGGCGGATTCTCGCTTTTACAGTTCCGAGGGGACTTTCGATTCTCTCGGCGATTTGCTTCTGTGTGAGCCCTTCAAAGTAGGCAAGTTCGATTACTTCGCGCTGTTCAGGTGAGAGCTTGACTACAGCACTTCGCAAAACCTGCCGAGCGTCCGAACGATACAATTCTTCGCGACCCGTGGAACGCTTCTCAGGAGCTTCTCCCATCACCTTTTCCTCATATCGGTCATAAAGCGCTCCGCGTCTTTGCACACTTCTAACGCGATCGATTGCGCGATTTCTTGCCGTAGTGCAAATCCAGGTTACAAGGCTTCCCTTGGCAGATTGAAAACTCTCCGCCTTTTTCCATACGGTCGCCAACACTTCGTTCATGATATCTTCCGTGTCTTCGTAGTGATTAAGGACTTTGAAGGCCGTTGAAAAAATCAGAGCTGAGTACTTCTCCGTGAAGTCGGCAAATGCCCCCTCATCACGATTTGAAATTCTAGCCATCAGCGCAGCTTCTTCTTTCCTCTGGAGCTTTTTTTCGTCAGTCGTGTTCATGATTGTTGGTGAGATAGTTGTTGGTATGACGAATTCTTGTCTATGAACAAGAGTTAGACAAGTATTTTTTTGAAAAATCGTTCACTTTCTTTCCGAGAGGTGTCGTAACCTTAGGTTCTATGTATGTGCTAGACCATGGAAGACACTGAAGTTGAATACTTTGAGATAAGTGCGGTTGCCCGCCTCACGGGAATCTCTCCACATGTTCTTCGCGTTTGGGAGCGTCGATACGGGGTTGTACAACCAAATCGAAGTAAAAATCAGCGCAGGAAATATTCCCAGCCAGACATCCAACGCTTGTCGCTACTCAAGACATTGGTCGATAATGGGCACTCGATTGGTTCGGTCGCAGAGCTTTCAATGGACCAGTTGAGCGAGCGTGTTGAGAACGTTCTGGCGTCACGAGCAGACGATGAAAACTTGGAAAATCACGCTCCTGCAGGGGTTTGCCGGATCTCAGTAGTAGGAAAACTGATTCGAAATGCTGTCCGGGAAGCAGCTGACAAAGCTCCTGCCCTCTCTATTGTCGGTGAATTCGCGGATCTAACTGCATTGGCGGAGTCCTTGAAAGAAGGCGCTTCCGACTTGCTCATCATTGAGTCAGAAACCCTTTTTCCCGAGGATGTTGCCGCGATTCGAGAAGCAATCGAACAACAAAGAATTCGACGAGCGATCGTTGTTTATCGATTTGCCAGAGATAATGTTGTGAAGCCCTTAGACATCCGGAAGATTACAGCTCTTCGCGCTCCTGTTGACGCATCGGAAATCCAGCTCGCCTGCATCGCAGATGTGCAGCTGGCCCTTCGATCGGGAGAAAAGAACCGCGATGCCGATGCCGAAGCAAAAGATCAGAAATTTGAGCGGCCCGATACTGGCAACATCCCGGAGCGAGCTTTCAGCGATGACCAGCTCATTCGGATTTCTGATATTTCTTCCGTTGTAAAATGCGAATGCCCTCAGCATCTCGCTTCCCTGCTTGCGAGCCTTTCCGCCTTCGAAAGCTACAGCGAGCAATGCGAAGATCGCAGTCCCGAGGATGCGAAACTTCATGCCTACCTGCATGAGACAACCGCGAACTGCCGATCTCGTATGGAAGCCGCATTGTCGAAGGTGCTGGTGGAGGAGGGAATTGAGGTCTAGGCCACTGTTGAATGGATTCATTTACTGACAAAGCTATCGCGACTTCCTGGATTCTCCCTGATGCGTCCCCCGAAAACTGCTGGTCTCAAGAGCACCTTTTTCTGTCAACCTCCTCATTATTACTTCCGCTACCAAAGTAACGGGAATCATCTCCTCATCCAAAAAGAGCTTTGATGATGCCGTCGAAAACGGGATCAAGCGTGCCCCTGAAACGCTGAAAAACGTCAAATGCGCCTCGGTGCAAGAACAGCAGGTGTCTGTCAAAGATGGCGAAATCGAAGAGTATTGCGTGAATCTCAGAATCACTATTGTGCTCTAAGATTGATCGGAATACCAATTCGCCCTCAAGAGTCGTTAGTCATCGGCCGAAGGCTCTTTTTTGTCGTCTATCCTCACGCGATCCAGCCCTTCCGCGTCGAAATCTTGCAGGGCAATTTGGCCCCGCTCCTGCCGCTTGAGCAAAGAATGAAAGGCATTTACATTCGGCAGGATCAACCTAAGTTTCCGCTCACTTCCGCCCCGGGCGGAAAGCAAAACCCAGCATGTCTATTGAGCTGACACGAAATTTTTCCATCATTGCGCACATTGATCACGGGAAGACAACTCTTTCTGACCGTCTTCTTGAGATGACGCAAACGGTGTCCCAGCGTGAAGCGCAAGATCAACTGCTCGATTCCATGGATCTCGAGCGTGAGCGTGGCATCACAATTAAGTCACATCCGGTAACGATGGATTACGTCGGAAAAGATGGGAAAACCTACCAACTCAACCTGCTCGACACACCCGGTCACGTCGACTTTTCCTATGAGGTGAGCCGAAGCCTCGCCGCCTGCGAGGGCGCTCTCCTGCTCGTAGACGCCGCGCAGGGAGTCGAGGCGCAAACGGTTGCCAACGTTCACCTCGCGCATGAAGCGAACCTTTTCGTCATCCCCGTAATCAACAAAATCGACCTGCCAAACGCAGATGTCGACGCGGTGAAAAAGCAACTTGAAGACATTCTCGCGATCCCTGCTGAGGAAGCGATCGAAGCGAGTGCCAAAATGGGCCTCGGGGTGGAAGACATTCTTGATGCTGTCGTCGAGCGCATTCCTCCCCCCGACGAGCCGGAGGACGAAATCTTGCGCGCTTCGGTTTTCGATTCCATCTTTGATGCCTATCGCGGCGTCATCAGCTATGTGCGCGTTGTCACCGGCGAAGTTAGTCGCGGCACTCGCATTCGCACGATGGCGACAGGGAAATCGTATGAGGTGAAAGAGGTTGGAGTTTTCACTCCCAAGCAAACGGCTCGCGAGACTCTACGCGCCGGGGATGTCGGCTACCTGATCGCCAATATGAAAACATCCGGTGAGGTGAAAATCGGTGACACGATCACCGACTCCCGAAACTCCGCTCCCAAGCCACTTCCGGGGTTCAAAGACATTCAGCCAATGGTTTTCAGCGGGATCTATCCCGTAACGACAGACGATTTCGAACAGCTCAAGCTCGCGATGGGCAAGCTGCAGATCAACGATGCCGCCTTCAGCTACCAGGCAGAAAGCTCGACGGCGCTCGGTTTTGGTTTCCGCTGCGGGTTTCTTGGTCTCCTTCACATGGAAATCATTCAGGAACGACTTCGGCGCGAGTTCAACATGGACGTGATTTCGACCTACCCTGGGGTGGTCTACAAAGTCAAAAAGACCGACGGAGAAGAAATCGAAGTCGACAACCCGAGCTACCTGCCCGAGCCGCAGCACATCGAGGAGATTCTGGAACCCACCGTACGCGCCTACATCATGACGCCGAACGAGTACATCAGCGACATGATGAAGCTCGTCTCCGAAAAACGCGGCCTCCTCGAAAACACCGAAACGCTCGACTCCACTCGCGTTCTTCTCACCTGTATTCTTCCACTCAACGAAATCCTAGTGGACTTCAATGACCGTCTCAAGAGCATGACGCGCGGTTACGGCAGCATGGACTACGAGCACGCCGACTATCAGCCAGGCAAGCTCGTGAAAATGGACATGCTCATTGCCGGCGAATCCGTCGACGCTTTCTCCGTGATCGTTCACCGTGACAAAGCCGAATACCGCGGTCGCCAGCTTGCCTCAAAGCTGAAAGACGTGATTCCTCAGCAGCTTTTCACCGTTGCCATTCAGGCCACCATTGGCGGAAAGATCATTGCGCGGGAATCCATCAGCGCGATGAGGAAAAACGTCACGGCAAAGTGCTACGGCGGTGATATTTCCCGAAAGCGGAAACTCCTCGAAAAGCAAAAAGAGGGAAAGAAAAAGATGAAGGCGATTGGCAAGGTCAACATTCCGCAGGATGCGTTCATCAAAGTTTTGAAAACGGGCGACTAATCCCGCACCACTCTCCACGACATGTTTTTCATCAAGAAGAAAACCAAGGAAGAACTCGCCGAGCTACCCCTGGACAAAGATGCGATCAAAGGTGGCAATGCCCTCGTCAAGGGAGTGCGGAAATTTCTCCGCTACAACGACGACCTCATCAGCGATGAGAGAAAAGAGCTGATCGCAGAAAAAAGAGGGGATTTTGTCGAAGCTCTCCAAAATCCCGAGCTGAAGCGCAAAGAAGTTGAAGCTCTGGCGGAGGATCTCACCGAGACCTGCAAAAAATCAGTCAAGGACTACGAGGCGTCTGCCTGGAAGGAAAATATCGAAGTCATTTTCGTCGCCGTCGTCATTGCGATGGGAATCCGCGCGTATTTCATCCAGCAGTTCAAGATTCCGACCGGTTCGATGCAACCGACTCTTAATGGAATTGTGGCGTATCCGACTCCGGATATGAATCCCAAATCCCGATATCACGCTCCCGCCGATTACAAATTGCCCAGCCTTCCGAAGCGCGCCTGGGATAAATTCTGGTATGGCCGCAGCCATGTCGAGTGGATCGCCAAAGAAGACGACCACATCGTTCTCAACAGCAGCAACGTGTATGGAAAAACCCACTTCATCTTTTTCCCGCGCACGTATCTGATCACCAAAAAAGGTCATAAATACAGCGCTCCCGGGACTGACTCCCGTATTCAAATGCTGCTGAATCAGCAGCTGATCGGCTCATCTTTTTCTCGAATTATCCCGGTAAAAAAGGGGGATGTCATCGCGAGAGGCTGGGTGGACACAGGAGACCAACTCGTGGTGAACAAGTTCATTTATCACTGGAAAAAGCCGAACCGCGGCGACGTCTTCGTTTTTAACACCCGGGATATCCGGGGCATTCAGGCCGGACTCGATCCCCGGCAAGGTTCCCAGCATTACATCAAGCGTCTCGCAGGAACTCCCGGAGACGAGATTGCCATCGACCCTCCCAACCTGATGATTAACGGAGAGATCGCTGAGGAGCCCGGTTTTAAACGAGTCGCCTCGCAAGAGGGCCTCTACACCGGCTACACCAGGGACGGAAGCCGCCTGTCCGTCGAATTGAAAGATAAGGAATACTGGGCACTCGGAGACAACAGTGCAAACAGCTCAGACTCACGAATGTGGGGGACTGTCCCCGAGCACCGCATCGTCGGTCGGGGAGCGTTTGTCTACTATCCCTTTGGCCACCATTTCGGCAAAATCCGCTAACTTTCCCATGCTCTGAAATCCGTGGAACCTCCTTCCGAAACTTCCGCCGAAATCGTCCGCCGCAGCGGATCCAATCTGGCGTTTGCTCTAGCGGTTTTACCCAAGACGAAGCGCCGAGACATGGGGGTTTTTTACGCCTTCTGCCGCGTCATCGACGATCTCGCAGACGATCCGGACATTCAGATGAAAGACCGCCAAGCTGGCTTACAGCGTTGGCGCGAGCTGGTTCGCGGAGAAGTCGCCGAACCAACTTCGGGAATCGAAGAGGAATTCATCGAACTCTGTTCTCGCCGCTCGTTAAATCCGGATGACCTGGAAGCGATTGTCGACGGTGTCGAAATGGATCTCGATCCGCCCGAGTTTGAAACGAGAGAAGATCTGCTCCGTTATTGCTACCGTGTCGCCAGTGCTGTGGGCCTCGTCAGTATCGAAATTTTCGGCTACGAGAATCCGCAATCGAGAGAATACGCTGAGCAGCTCGGCTACGCCCTGCAGTGGACGAACATCATGCGCGATGTCGGAGAGGATGCTGAGAAGGGGCGCGTGTTTCTGCCCAAAGAAGACCTAGAACGCTTCGGACTTTCACGTGACGACCTCTTTGAAAGAAAACCCGATCTCGCGAGCTTCCAGCGTCTCATGAAACACGAGACGACGGTAGCTCGTGCATTCTATGCCGAAGCTGAACGCCTTCTTCCCGACGAAGATCGCAAATCAATGCGCTCCGCTGAATTGATGAAACGTATCTATTCCGGGATTCTCGATAAGATGGAAGAAGGCGGCTATCGTGTTTTCGAAACGCGATACCGCCTCTCCAAAGCAAGAATGATCTGCGAATTTCTTCGCGCCAAATGTTGTGGATAAAATGGAAACCCTTCGCTTCAAACACGCTCGATTTTCTGCCCGCCTCCCTGTCGATTTTCGCTATTCGCTGAGTCATTACTGGATGTCTCCTGACGAAGAAAATCCTGGAGTCTGGCGCGTCGGCTTTACAAAGTTCGCTACCCGAATGCTCGGTGAACTGGTCGAAGCACGATTCGAAGTTGGTGAAGATGGTGACGTTTCCTCAGGTATGCAGATCGGCTATGTCGAAGGG
>Ga0181574_10000150_pt1 | contig 62066 bp, 62 predicted proteins | sample 101ome_24_FD_145600 | JGI IMG/M metagenome (GOLD analysis project Ga0181574, IMG submission 145600) | Coastal salt marsh microbial communities from the Groves Creek Marsh, Skidaway Island, Georgia - 101410AT metaG (spades assembly) | ecosystem: Environmental > Aquatic > Marine > Intertidal zone... | reverse complement strand
GGCGCATATTATATGCCGCGCCGCGCTCGACCGCGCCCTTGAGAACGCTTGCCACAGCGCTGTAACGGCAGGGCGCATAAAGCGCCAGGCGACACCCCTCTCGGCTTTTAACAAAACCACCGGCCAAGCGCAATTTGCCGATGGCCGCAATATGATGGCGTCGCTTCTTATTGATGGCGCGCGCGCGCCGGCAAGCTGGCGGCGCGACCATGCAGCAAGCATGCTGCGCCATGACTACCGCGCCGGAGCGCTGGTCTGTGCGCTCACCGGCGACACGCCGCATGGCAATCAGGCGATACAAATTTTTACCCCTGACGGGCCGCTCGCCCTGTTGCCTTTACCCGACCCGCATGGCCGCGCCCTGATATGGAGCGTGCCGCAAGCGCGCGCCGCCGCGCTGGCCGAGATTGACGAAAATCTATTGGCCTATGAGCTCGATAAAGCGACGCGCGGCCAAGCCGGCAGCTTGCGCCCGTGCACGGCGCGCGCCGTGCAGCCCCTCGCCTTGGCGCTGGCCGAACATTATGTCGATGAAAAACTGTGCCTTGTCGGTGAGGCGGCGCATATTATTCACCCGCTGGCCGGCCAAGGTTTCAATCTCGCTTTGCGCGATGCGGCGCAATTGGCCGAAGCGCTTTATGAGGCACGCCGCTTGGGGTTGGCCTTTGACGCGCCGAGCGCGCTTGACAGCTATCAAAAGCTGCGCCGCGCCGATGGCGGGGTGATGGCCGCGACCACACATATTCTGGCCGAAATATTTTCCGGCCAAGCCAAATCATGGACCCGCCCCATGGCGCGCTTGGGATTGGCTTTAAGCGGTCGCGTGACCGGTCGCTTGGCGGCGGCAGCCCGCCTCGGCGAGCGCTTGCGCAATCAAGCCAATGGCGGCATCAGCCATGATGATTTGCCGCGGCTGATGCGCGGTCACGGTTTTGAGAAAGCCGATTTTGAAAAAGCCTAATCGGCCAGCTTGCGCGCTTCTTCGGTCAACATAATGGGAATGCCGTCGCGTACCGGAAAAGCCAGTCCGGCCTCTTTGGAAATCAGTTCGCCCGCCTTTTCATCATAAGAAAGCGGGCCATGGCTGACCGGGCAGACCAAAAGCTCCAAAAGCGCCGGATCGAGTTTTACGTTTTCGCTCATATCAACCCCTATTGCACCGCATTATCATTGGCCCCGCCCGATTGCGCCAATTGCGCCAGCACCATCTCCGTCAACGCAATGAGAATTTCCGCACGCTCGCCCAAAGTGGCGGCTTCCAACATGGCCTGTTTTTCTTGCGGGCCATAGGGGCTGATAATGCACAAAGAATTGACCAAGGCCTCATTATTTGAGCTTTCAATGGCCGGCCAATCGGCCTCCATACCATTGGCGTCGAGATAGCGTTTCAATACATCGAGCACGCCGTCACGATTGACATCAATGCTGCCGACATCGGCAATCATGTCGCTTTCATAGGGACGATAATCGGCGCGGATTTGCCGATAAGGGGTCACCACATTCAACTCTTCGGCAATGGCAAAGCGCGCCACGCCGGTCAGCGAGACAATCATCCGCCCGTCATTGGTCTCGGAAAAAGACGATATGCGACCAAGGCAACCGACTTTTTGCAAGCCTTCTGCGCCGCTTTCATCGCCATAGGGCTGCACCACGCCCAAAAGCCGCCCCTTGGCCAGCGCGTCTTCGAACATTTGCAAATAGCGCGGCTCAAAAATATTCAGCGGCAATTGCCCGCGCGGCAAAAGCAATACGCCCTCAAGCGGAAACACCGGCACGGTTTCGGGCAGCTCATTTATCGTTTCGGGATCAAAAGACATATAACACCAGCCTATCAGCTAAATAAAAGCGAGGACAGCCGCTTGCGCGCGGCAATCACCAATTCATCTTGCGCGCCATAAGCGTCGAATAATTCAAGCAATTGCTTGCGTGCTGCCTCTTCATGCCAATCGCGCTGACGCGCGACAATGTCCAATAGCGCATCCAGCGCCGCTTCGCGCCGCCCTGCGCCGTGATGCGCCAAGGCCAAATCAAAACGCGCTTGGTGATTATTCGGGTCAGCCTCAAGCGCCGCCAGCAAGGCAGCATCCGCATCTTCTCCGCCCTGTTTATCGGCATTTTTCTCGGCCATTTTGTGCGCCAGCGCCAAAGCGGCGCGCGCCGCGGCCAAAGTCGGGTCATTATCATGCGGCGGGGCGGCGTCCAAAACGGCTTGCGCCATGGCTGCGTCACCCATGGCCAAATGGGTCTGCGCCAAACCGGCCATGGCTTGCACATTACCGGGCTCTTGTTCCAAGGCCGCCGCATAACATTCCAGCGCATCATTTGTGTGACCGGCGGCCAGGGCTTCGGCTGCGGTTTCCATCAGCGCCTCCGCCGGCGAGGCCCCCAAGCCCCCATCCGAATGCTTGTCGAGAAATTTTTTAATTTCGCTTTCGGGCAGCGCCCCCATAAAGCCGTCTACCGGCTGGCCGTTTTTAAAGGCAAACACGGCCGGTATGGATTGCACCTGCAATTGCTGCGCCACTGCCGGATGTTCATCAATATTCATTTTGGCCAAGCGCACCGCGCCATCGGATTGCGCGGTCAGTTTTTCCAAAACCGGCGTCAATTGCTTGCACGGCCCACACCATGGCGCCCATAAATCAAGCAACACAAGCTGTGCTTGCGACGCTTCGATGACGTCCGCCATAAAATTTTCCATTGTCACATCAATGACGCTATCGCCCAAAGGCGCGCTATCGGCGCTGTGCGGCTCGTGGTTTTGTGGCGGCTCAAAGGCTGTCGACATAAATCTTCTCCTGCCCCTTAAATGGGGGGTGCGGGGCCGTTTGCCAAGGGGCAGGCGGCAGGCTGCACAAAGTTTTTAAATAAAGCGCATAAACCGGTAAATGGAGGCGCACTATCTGCGCCTCATGCCGGCTTGTCAAATGGCTACTTGTCAAACCCTTGGCGATGGTGCATAACGCAAGCCGTTCTGACGCAGCGGGCGTAGCTCAGGGGTAGAGCACAACCTTGCCAAGGTTGGGGTCGTGAGTTCGAATCTCATCGCCCGCTCCAGAACATTGCCATTATCCGAGCTTTACATCCAAGCCTTACACCCAAGCCTTGCACCTGAGCGCCCGCCGCGCGCTGCGCTACCACAGGGCAATCGGGTTAATGATCATTTGCACCGCGCCTTGCAATTTGGCCTGCCCCAGCACGAACATGAACTGCCTGACTTTCTCTTTCGCCAAGCGGCCCGTATTCATGGTTTCGAGAATATAAATGCCGTTTTCTTTCAGCAAAGTGGCATGGCCGTAAAACACTTTATCGCCTTTTTTCGGCGGCACGGCCTCCAGGCCCCATGTATCGGCCCCGACCGCCACCGGCTCCAGCGAGGCGAGATAAACGGCCGCTGCATTGGAAATGCCCGGAATGCTAGCACCCCATTGCTTGGGATTGCTGTCAAGCGTGGCATCTGTATAGCCGGTATGCAGCAAAATAATATCGCCCTTTTTAAAGCTGACCCCTTGCTGTCGCGCCGCCGCCTTGATTTGCGCCGCCTCAATGACCTGCCCCGGAGCCAAAGTTTTGACGCCCAAATAAGCGGCAATATCGACCAATACGCCGCGCCCGACCAAGGGCGGAATTTTCTCAACGCCCAATTTGGTCATGCCGGTCATGGCGGCAAAATCCTTGCCCTTATTGCAATTGTAAAATAGGCCGTGCTCGCCCAAATGCCCCAAGGAGTCGATTTGCGGGCCGGTGCCGAGCCACATTTGCACCATATCGTCATTGGCCGATATCGGCCAACCATAAGCATCCTCTTGCGTTTCCCTGAAATGCTGACCCGGCTGAACCACTTGCAGCTTGGTGAAGCGCGGCGGGAAGGCCGGCATATCAGGCTTAATGACAATGCCCAAACCATGGCGCTTGCCCTGTTTGATAAGACGGGCAGCCGCCAGCACGCTGCTATCAGTAATCAGATTGGCGGCGCCAATTTCATCTTTCGGCCCCCATTTCGATGTTTTGCACTCATCCGCCAGACTTGGCTGCATCAGCGCCAAACTCGTCAGAACAAAAACCACAATTCTCATTTTATCGCTCCCCATAAATAACACCGCGCCAAAGGCCGGTGGCAATTATGGTAACGCAGAATGCGATAAAGAAAAGGGGCTTGTGATGCGCCTCTAATCGGCTTTTTTATTGCCGACCGTGGCGCGCAAAAGCCGCCTGATGGACAACCAAACCACCGGCACGGTAATGGCGACCAACGCCAGATTGACAATGAGCGGGTCGAGGGCCGGCTGTTTGGCCATCACCCAATCGGCGGGGGCGCGCAATAAATTGACCAGATAATAAGAAATGGCAACGGTTGAGACGCCCTCCACCGTATGCTGCAAGCGCAATTGCCGCTCGGCGGCATGATTGAGCGAGGCCAGCAAATCGGCATTTTGCTGCTGCATATCCAATTCAATGCGGGTTTGCAAAAGCCCCGTCATGGCAGCGATTTGTTCGGCCAAATCATGGCGGCGACGCTCGGTTGATTGATAGGTGGCAATGGCCGGTTGCAAGCGGCGCTCCAAAAACCCGCCAATGGTGATGCGGCTGTCAAAAGCCTGCTCTTGCAAAGAGGCCAGCCGCGCCGTGACCAGATTCCAATAAGCGGTGCAAGCGGCAAAACGGAAAGAGGTGCGCCGCCACACTTCCTCCAATTCGCCGGTCAGCTGGCTGAGCAAGTCAAAACGGGCGCCATCCGCGCTACCGGCTGCCGAAATACTGCTCGGCACGCGCGCCGCAATATCGGCCAATTGCGCTTGCGCGGCACGGGCGCGATTGAGCCCGATGGCGGCAAAAGAACGATAGGTTTCAATTTCCACCACTTGCAAAGCAATGCGGCCGACATCGCGCACATCGCAATCGGGCGCGAAATCGAGGGCGATTTTCGTGTGCCCGTCTTCGGCCACTTTAAAATCGAAAAATCCGTCGGCCAGACCGTTTTCCAGCCGGCTGGCGCATGTCCAGCCATCGCGCGCCGCGCCGCGCATGCTGCATTGGCAATCAACCGCCACCACCACTTCACCGCGATTTTTGTCGAGCCAATCGGCAGGCAAATATTGCGCCGCCGAACCATTTTCGGCTTTTTCGTCAATAATGGTCAGCGAGACAAATTCGGTATGACGCTCAATATTGAACTGCACCCCGTCTTGGCGCGCGCGGATAAGGCGGCTTTGCGCTTCGCCCTCCCAGTCAATATCGCTCAGCCGGTCGCCCAAAATATCACGCAAGCCGTCAAACGCTTCATCGCCTGACAAACATAAGCGAAAAATCGCCGTCGGCAGGGCAAAGCGCGGAAACGGCCTTGCGTTTAACTCATCGGTTACTTGCCGCAAGCGCCATTGCGATTTATGCGTCCGGCTTCGATTGTCACTATTATTCATATTATCAATACGCTATTTATGCCGTTCCGGTTTCCAGCCATTGCCGACAAGATGGCTTTCGGCATAGGCCAATGGGCTGTCTTCCAATTCTGTGGCCAGCGTATCATTCCAGCGGTTGAGGAAGCCAAATATCGCTATCACGGCGACAATTTCGCAAATTTCGGCATCCGAGAAATGCCCTTGCAGCGCATCAAAATGGGCTTGCGTGGCGCCATTGGGATGGCTGGCCCCGGCCTGCGCCAGCGCCAAAGCGGCGCGCTCGGCCTCAGAAAATTGCGGATCCGTCTGATAGGCCCATAAAGCGGCAATTTTTTCATCGGCGACGCCGCGCTCATGCGCCCCATGCGCCGTATGCGCCTGGCAGTAATTGCAGCCGGCCGCCGTGCTTGCCACATGCGCTATCATTTGCCGCAAAGCCGGCGCCAGCGCGGCATTCGGCCCCAAAACAGCGGCGCTCAGCGCCAGAAACCCACGCAATATATCCGGCCGATGCGCCATAATTTTCAAACTATTTGGCTCAAAGCCCATTGCGGCCGTGGCCAGCGCCAATTCATCGGCAAGTTCCGCCAATTGCGCGGCTTCGGCATTTTTCAAATGCGCCATATGCGCCTCCCTATTATCTCTCTTTTATGTGTCGCGTTTTTTTAACGTAACGAAATTGGCGGTCGATGAGCCGGTGGCCAATAATTGCCCCTCGCCATCATAGAGCATGCCCTCGACAAAACCGACCGAGCGACCGCGCCGCACCACCTGCCCGACAGCGTATAGCCGCCCGGGGCGCGCCGGAGCCAGCATGGATATTTTCAATTCCAAAGTCGGGCTGATTTGCCCCCAATCGAGATTGAGGCCAATGGCAAAAGCCATGGCATCATCGAGCATGGCGGCAACATTGCCGCCCTGAATGCCGCCCCATTTATTGCATAATTTATCGCTCGCATTAAAAGCCATCTCGACCGTGCCGCCAGCCTTATCAACGGCCAATAATTCGAGCCCCAAATGGGCCGAGGTCGGCGATGGCTTGTCATGCGCCGCCTTGACATTGGGCGGCCAATTTTCGGCATTGGTTTCAAAATCATCGCGCGCCGCACCGAGGCTGGCGACATTAATGGCAGTGGCGTTCATGCAAGTCTCCCTAAACTGCCGAGAGACTAAGCCCGTGCCGGCGCACTGGCAAGCATCTCTTTGGCCTGCTAAACTTACGCCATGAGTGAACTCGTAAGCGATAGCGCCCGGCCGCAAGATGGTTTTCTTTTGCCGCCGCAATTTATCCTCAGCTTGGCGGTGCAAGCGGGCGATATTGACGATTTCAATCATGTCAATAATGTCGTTTATCTGGGCTGGATGGCGCGCACGGCGTGGGCCCATTCAAAATATTTAGGGTTTGATTTTGCCGCCTATCGCCAGCGCGATTGCGGCTTTGTGGTGACCCGCCATGAGATCGACTATAAGGCGGCAGCGTTGGCCAATGAGACCGTGCATATTGCCACTTGGGTGAGCGTGAATGATGGCCGCTTGCGCTTGCGGCGACGCTTTCAAATGCTGGCCGATGACGGGCGCGAATTGGCGCGCGGCCTCAGCGATTTTGCCGCCATGAAAATTTCCAATGGCCGCGCCATGCGCATGCACGCGGATTATGCGACCGGCTATCCGCCGGTGGCGGCGGCGGAGGCAGCGTTTCTTAGCGGCCAGAAACCGGCCGTGGCTGATGACGCCCATTTAGGGCGCTGATTTATTGGGCCAGTGCGTAGCCCCCCTCCAGGGTCAATAGCAATGTTGCTTCCGACGGGTCGGCTTCAATCTTGCGGCGCAGCCTATAAATATGGGTTTCCAGCGTATGGGTCGAGACTTGCGCATTATAGCCCCATACCTCATGCAGCAGCGTGTCGCGCGCCACCGCTTGACCGCCGGCGCGGTGCAGAAATTTCAAAATATTGGTTTCTTTTTCGGTCAGGCGAATTTTCGCCGCGCCATTTTGCGGTTCCAATATTTTCAACCCGGGGCGGAACAGATAATCGCCAATGTGCAATTCCGCCGTCTCGGCTTGTTCATGGCTCCGCAATTGCGCGCGCATGCGGGCCAATAAAATACCGAAGCGGAAGGGCTTGGTGACATAATCATTGGCCCCCGCATCAAGGCCCAAATTCGTATCGGCCTCGCTGGCCGCACCGGTCAGCATAATAATCGGCGTGGTGACATTGTTTTTGCGGATAATTTTGCAGGTCTCGCGCCCGTCTTGATCGGGCAGGCCGACATCCAGCAAAATCAGGTCAAAGCCCTTATTGGCCGCATCAATCGCGGCGGCAGCGCTTTCGACATGGGATAATTCAAACTCATCATGCAGCGCCAATTGCTCGGCCAAAACCTCGGCCAAGGCGCCATCATCTTCAACCAGCAGGATTTTCTGCTTTACCGCCATCACACGCGCCCTCTTCATCGCTCACCCTTGCGAATTTGCCCAATAAAGCTGCACAAAACAAGCCCTTGCGAGAGATCGTAAAATGCCCGATTTTAAGCCGATGAAGAGCATTCTTGTCCGGCCAAGCGGCCCCGAAGCCCATCAGGGGATTTTGCATTTCGGCACGCATCGCAGCCGTTGCGCGCTTGGCTATGGCGGCGTTACCGCGCGCAAAAAAGAAGGGGACGGCAAAACCCCTTTGGGGCGTTTCGCCCTGCGTCGTATTTGGTTCCGCCCCGATCGCATCATGCATCCTGTCAGCATGCTGCCGACCGTCGAAATATCGCAGAAAAGCGGCTGGTGCGATGATGAACATCATGCCCTCTATAACCGCCCGGTCAGCCGTCCATGCGCCGCGCGACACGAATATTTATGGCGCCATGATCGGCTTTATGATGTGTTTTTCGAGCTTGGCATAAATGACGCGCCGCCCCAAAAGGGCAAAGGCAGTGCGCTTTTTCTGCATTTGCAGAAAAACAATTTCAACCCGACATTGGGCTGTATTGCGGTCAATTATGCGACTATGGGGTTTTTGTTGCGCCACGCCACGCCCGACACCCATATTGAAATTACCGAAAAATTTTAGCTGCAAGACGCGTCAATCTCTGGCGCCGAAAAGCGCCGTGCCGACACGAATATGGGTCGCCCCGAGGGCCAGCGCCGTCTCAAAATCGCCTGACATGCCCATGGACAAATGAGCCAGCCCCAATTGCGCCGCCAGCTTGCCGAGCAGAACAAAATGCGCCGCCGCCGGCTCATCTTGAGGCGGCAGGCACATAAGCCCGTCAATGCGCAGGCCCAGCTCATCAGCGCAAAGCCTATGAAAAGCCGCTAGTTGAGACGGGGCAATGCCGGATTTTTGCGGCTCATCGCCGGTATTGACCTGGATGAACAGGCGCGGGAATCCGCTCTCTTGTCTCATCTCGGCCAGTTTGCGGGCTAATTTTTCGCGGTCCAAAGTTTGAATGACATCAAACAGGGCGACCGCCTCTTTTACCTTATTGCTCTGCAGCGGCCCGACCAAATGCAGCTCGACATCTTTATATTGCGCCCGCAAATCCGGCCATTTTTCCTTCGCCTCTTGCACGCGGTTTTCGCCAAAGCCGCGATGGCCTGCGGCCAATAGGGGGGCAATATCTTGCGCCGCCTTGGTTTTGGAAATGGCAATCAGCTGCGCGGCATCCGGCGCCCGGTGATTGTCGCGCAAGGCCTGCGCCATGCGATGGCGCGTCTCGGCGAGACGGGGGGGAAGGTCGGCGTCAAACAAATCAGCACTCATAACTCTGTCTTGCCAGAGCGCAACGAAACAGCCAAGCTGAAAATTGTCACCCAGGGTCAAATCGACCGCCCGGAAAGGCTGGACAGCGTGCTGCAAGCGCCAAAAGTTTTTATGCTCAGCGATAGCCGGCGCCAATCCGATTGGCGGCGCAGCTTGGCACGCCAACCGCGCCATGTCGGGCTTGTGCTGCGCGACTATGACCATGATGCGCGCCACCAATTAGCCGCAAATATGGCAGCCTTTTGCCGCCAAGAAGGGCGCGCCTTTGCCATTGCCGGTGATCGTCGCTTGGCCATATCTTTGGGTGCCGCCTTTCATTGTCCGTCTTTTATGCTGCACCGTGCCGTCTTGCGCGGCGGGGCGGGGCGGGCATGCGACAGCGCGGCGGTGCATAATATGGCCGAGCTTTTGGCGGCGCAGCAGGCCGGTTTCGGCCGCGTCTTTATCGCTCCGGTTTTCGCCACAAAAAGCCATCAAGACACGCGACCGCTTTCGCTATGGCGCGCCCTGCCATTATTGCGCGCGGCGCGACAAAGCGGTTTGCGCGCTTATGCGCTGGGCGGCATGAATGAAACGCAATGGCGCCGCTTGGGGGCGGGGGCATGGGCTGACGGTTATGCCGCCATTGGCGCTTTCGAGACATAAGGCCAATTGCCTCGGCAATGCGGAACGGCCTTTACTTTTGTGCTTGGCCATAATAGTCATGATGCAGTTTTGACGAATTTGGATTCCGCCATGCGCTTTTCTTTTCAGGCTCTGCGCCGCTCATTTTTTTCTCTTTTGCTCGTCTCTGTCGTCGCCGCTTGCGGCACGCTGAGCATTGAGGATGACTATCCGCAAACCGACACGACCGCCAGCGAAGAGAGCGGCTCAATATTTGATTTTTTCCGCCGCGAGGCAGGCGGCGATGAGGCCGATAAAGCAGCGCCGGTGCGCACCGTCGCCGCGCCGCACGGCCTTGGTGTCAATGCGCTGCTCTGGCAGGCCAGCCTCGACACATTATCCTTCATGCCGCTCGCCTCAGCTGATCCGCTCGGCGGCGTCATCATTACCGAATGGTATAATGACCCGGCAGCCAATAATGAGCGGGTAAAAATCAATTTGGTGATTAGCGGCAAAGCCCTGCGTGCCGACGCTTTGCGCGTCAGCGTGTTCCGCGAAACCAACCGCCGCGGCCAATGGGTCTCGACAGCGGCATCATCGCGGGCGGCGCGGCAAATGGAAAACATTATTTTGACGCGCGCGCGCGATTTGGCGACGGCACGCCGCGCCGCACAGTAGCCCATTATGAGCGAGCCATCGCGTTCCTATAATCCCGCCGATTATGAGGCATATTGGCAAAAGGCTTGGGAAGAAGAAGCCTGCTTTGCCGCCGGCGCGGCCGATGATGCGCGTCCGAAATATTATGTCTTGGAAATGTTTCCCTATCCGTCGGGGCGCATTCATATGGGCCATGTGCGCAATTATGCCATGGGCGATGTGGTGGCGCGCTTCAAAAAAGCGCAAGGGTTTAATGTGCTGCATCCCATGGGGTGGGACGCTTTCGGTATGCCGGCCGAAAATGCCGCCATGGAAAAAAACTCGCATCCGGCAAAATGGACTTACGACAATATTGAAGCCATGCGCGGACAGCTGAAAAAGCTTGGCCTGTCAATCGATTGGGGGCGCGAATTTGCCACTTGTGACCCGTCATATTACGGCCATGAACAAGCCATGTTTTTGGATTTTTTGGAAGCCGGTCTGGTTGACCGGCGCGAAAGCACGGTCAATTGGGACCCCGTCGACCAAACCGTTTTGGCTAATGAGCAAGTAATCGACGGGAAAGGTTGGCGTTCCGGCGCAGCGGTCGAACAAAAAACCCTGACGCAGTGGTTTTTGCGCATTTCCGGTTTTGCCGATGAGCTGCTGGGCGCCTTGGATGGGCTGACGCGCTGGCCGGAAAAAGTGCGCTTGATGCAGGCCAATTGGATTGGCCGCTCGGAGGGGCTGGAATGTCGTTTCACGCTAAATGAGCCGGTCGGCGATATTGCGGCGCTGGATATTTATACAACGCGCCCCGATACGCTCTATGGCGCAAGTTTTTGTGCCATATCACCGGGCCATCCCTTGGCCATAGAATTGGCAAAAAATAATGCGGCGCTGGCCGCCTTCCGCGCCGAATGTGCGCAACGCGGCACCTCTGAAGCCGATATTGAAGCGGGGGAGAAGCTCGGCTTTGACACCGGGTTGACGGCGCAGCACCCGCTAGATGCGGATTGGCATTTGCCGATCTATGTCGCCAATTTTGTGCTGATGGGCTATGGCACGGGGGCAATATTTGCCTGTCCGGCGCATGACCAGCGCGATTTGGATTTTGCCTTAAAATATGATTTGCCGGTAACCACGGTTGTGCGCCCCAAAGATGAGAGCGATTTTACCGTCACCGATAGCGCCTATACGGGCGACGGGGTGATGGTCAATTCGGCGGCGCTTGACGGCCTCAGCCCCCAAGCGGCGCGGGAAAAAATCGTTGCACAATTTGAGGCCCAGGGGCGCGGCCAAAGGCGGGTCAATTTTCGTTTGCGCGATTGGGGCATTTCGCGGCAACGCTATTGGGGGTGTCCGATTCCGATTATTTTATGCGACACATGCGGCGCCGTGCCGGTACCGCGCGCCGATTTGCCGGTGACGCTGCCGGAAGATGTCAGCTTTGATAGGCCGGGCAATCCGTTGGCGCATCACCCGACATGGAAACATGTCGCCTGCCCGACATGCGGCGGCGCAGCGCAGCGCGAAACCGATACATTCGACACATTTGTCGATTCAAGCTGGTATTTTGCGCGCTTTACCGAACTGACCGATGACACCCCGACGCGCGCTGCAGCGGTCAATCATTGGCTGCCCGTCGACCAATATATTGGCGGCATTGAACATGCGATTTTGCATTTGCTTTATGCGCGCTTTTTCACCCGCGCCATGCATAAGACCGGCCATTTGGCGGTTGATGAGCCTTTTGCCGGCCTGTTCACCCAAGGCATGGTATGCCATGAAACCTATCGCCATGCGGATGGCTGGCTTTCGCCCGATGAGATTGAGAAAACCGCCAATGGCGCCGTGCTGGCCGCCGATGGCAAAACGGCGGTGAAAATCGGCGCGGTTGAGAAAATGTCCAAATCAAAGAAAAACATTGTCGATCCGGATGATATTATCGAGCGCTATGGCGCTGACACGGCACGCTGGTTCATGCTGTCCGACAGTCCGCCCGAGCGCGATGTGCAATGGACGCAAGACGGCATTGAAGGGGCGTGGCGCTTTGTGCAAAAAGTTTGGCGCTTGTTTGATACCGAGCGCGGTGATTTTCGCGATCAACTGGCGGCTCCCGAGGGCGCGGCGGCGGCGCGCCTTTATGCGCAAGTGCAGGCAACCATTGATGCGGTGACGCGCGAACTGGACGGGCTCGGCTTTAATCGTGCCGTCGCGCGGCTTTATGAATTGGTCAACGCGCTGGCCGCTTTTAAGGGCGACGGCGATGAAGATAAAATGTGCCGCGCCTATGGGTTGGCGCAATTAATGAAATTGCTGTCGCCGATGATGCCGCATTTGGCCGAAACCGGCTGGGGCGAATTGGGCGGCGACGGCCTGGTTGCCAATGCCGCTTGGCCTGAGGCCGATATGTCGGTTCTGGTCAGCGATGAGGTGGTTTTGCCGGTGCAGGTTAACGGCAAAAAACGCGGTGAAATTTCCGTGCCGAAATCGGCCGAGGCGGCTATAATCGAAGACATGGCGCTGAGCGACGCTGGGGTGGAAAAATTCATTGACGGCAAAGAGATACAAAAAATCATTATTGTCCCCGGGCGGATTGTCAATCTCGTGGTCAAATAGACGCTTTATTTTAATCGCGGCATTATCTGTTGCGCTGGCCGTCTCGGCCTGCGGCTATCAGCCGGTATATAAAATCAGCAATGACGGCGCGCTGCCGCTTTATGCTCTATCCGTGCCCGAAACCGAGCATGGGCGCGCCTTGGCGGCCGCTTTGCGCGGGCGTTGGGAAAAGCGGGACGATGCGGCTTTTGATGTGACCGTCACAATTGATGAAAATGCGCGTGACAGCCAGCTTGACGCGCGCGGCGTCGCATCGCGCATTGAACTTGATTATATATTGCGCGCCACATTGCGCATGGGCGAGGCAAACGAAAAGGGCGAGATGCGCTTTACCGAGAGCAAAAATTTTGTTTTGCGGCATAGCGAAAGCATGGCACGCAGCGCCAGCGGTGCCGCCGATTTGACGCAGCGCCGCGATTTGGCGCGCCTCGCCATGCAAAGCCTGGCCGAGCGGCTGGTGTTGCGGCTGTCTCAGCACTTGCCACAAGAGGTCATGCCATGAAATTGAAAGCGCATGAAGTCGATGGCTGGGTGAAGGGCCTGAAGGCCGATAAAGCACCGGCATTGGTTTTAGTCTATGGCCCCGATCGCGGCGGCGTGCATGAGACGGCAAAAGCTTTGCGGCACGCCTATTTGGGTGACGCTTATGACCCGCTGCAATATGTTGCGCTCGATGAGGGCGCTTTGGCCGGACAGCCCGGCCTGTTGGCCGATGAGGCCGCAGCCCTACCAATGTTTGGCGAGCATAAGCTGGTCCATATCAGCGGCGGCGATGCGGCCGTGCAAGCGGCAGTGAAGTTTTTTCTTGCCACATTGGATGCCGGTGCGACCATGTCGGGCGCCGCCATGGTGATTGTCGAGACCGATAATTTGCGCCCGACCGCGCCGTTGCGCAAAGCGGCCGAAGGCCATAAGGCGGCCATGGCCTTGCCGTGTTATGCACTGGAAGCGCGCGATATTGGGCGTCTCATTCGACAATATTTGGAGCAGGAAAATTATCGCATTGAGGCACAGGCCATGGATTTGCTGACCGCGCGCCTGGCCACGGATCGCGGCGTCATTCAGCGCGAATTGGAGCGCCTGGTGCTTTACAAAGGCGTGCGCGCCGCCAAGGCCGAGCCGGGCATGGTGACCGGCGATGATGTCGAAGCCGCTTTGGGCGACCAGGCGCAAGGGGATTTTGACCGGCTGATTGACAGTGTCGCGCTTGGCCGTCTTGACGAAGCCGACCGCGCTATGGCGCGCCTTGAAGCGGCGGGCACCAACGCCGCCGGCGCTTTGGCCATGGCACGATTACATTTTCAAACCTTACATTTGGCGCTCGGGCGAATGGAGCGCGGCACGGCGCAAACAAAAGCGCTTGGCGCCTTTCGCCCACCTTTACATTTTCGGCGCAAGCCCGCGGTCGAACAGCAAATGCGCCTATGGTCGAGCAGCAAATGTGCGCGCGCTTTGGAAATTCTAAATGCGGCGGAGAAAGCCTGTCGCGGCAGCGCCGGCGGTTTGGCGCAAGCGCTAGCCGGTAATGCGTTGTTGCGCATCGCGCGTGCGGCGCAGCGCTAAGCGCGCCGGAAAAATTAGCGCGAGCCGCGCAGGGATAATGCGAATTGAAAAACTAGCCGCGCAGCAAGCGCGCCATCAGCGCGTCCAATTGTTCAAGCGTCTTATAGGCAATGCGCAGCTCGCCACCTTTTTTTCCTTTATCATCAAGCGCCACATTAAGCCCCAAAGCGTCAGCCAATTGCTTTTCAAGCTGGCGTGTATCGGCGGATTTTTCCGGCGCGGCGCGCCCTGAGCCGGTCGGCTTTTTGTCGGTTGCGGTGCCTTGCGCGGCGACCAGCTTCTCCACGGCGCGCACACTCATGCCGCTCTTGACAATCTGCTTGATAAGCGCCGCAGCGTGTTTTTCAGGGCTTTGCAAACCCAGCAAAGCGCGCGCATGGCCCATCGAAACCACCCCGTCAATCAGTGCCTGTTTGATGGCCGACGGCGCACCACTCAGCCGCAACAAATTGGCAATATGGCTGCGGCTTTTGCCGATAGTCTCGGCCAGCTCTGCTTGCGTATAGGCGAACTCATCGATAAGCCGTTGATATCCTTCAGCTTCTTCGACCGGATTGAGATCGGCACGCTGGACATTTTCGACCAGGCCAATCTCCAAAGCGGTGACATTATTGACCGGCTGAACAATCACCGGCACTTGGTGCAGCCGCGCCTGTTGCGCGGCACGCCAGCGCCGTTCACCGGCAATGATTTCGAAGCCGTCACCGGCCCGGCGCACCAGCAAGGGCTGCAGCACGCCCGATTTCTCCACCGAGGCGGCGAGCGCATCCAATTCTTCCTTGGCGAAATTTTTACGCGGCTGAAATGCGCCCGCTTTCAACTCGTCAATACCGACATAGCGCAAGCCGCCATCAGCCGCTTTTCTTGCGCTTTGAGCCGGCACGATCTGATCTTGCGGCGGCGCGACGGCGACCGGCGTCGGCGCCGCATCGCCGATCAGGGCTGACAAGCCGCGCCCCAATCCGCGATTTTGCTTTTTCTTGCCGCCTGGCTTTTGTGCCTGTGGTTTGCTATCGCTCATTTTCGTCACCCATTATGCCGCTTGACGCGCTCGCTCGCGCCGCACCAGCTCTCCGGCCAATTGCATATAGGCCAGCGAGCCGCTGCATTTATGGTCATATAATAATGCCGGCTTGCCGAAGCTCGGCGCCTCGGAAACCCGCACATTGCGCGGAATAACCGTATCATAAACCAGCCCGTCAAAATGGCTGCGAACATCGGCATCGACCTGCGCCGAAAGATTGTTGCGCGCATCAAACATGGTCAGAACGATGCCCTGAATGTCGAGCGCCGGATTCAGACTGCCCTTGACCTGCTCAATTGTGCTGAGCAATTGGCTCAGCCCTTCCAGCGCGAAAAACTCGCATTGCAACGGCACCAAGACCGACTGCGCCGCCACCATGGCATTCAGCGTCAGCATGTTCAGGCTTGGCGGACAATCGATAAAAATATAGGAAAAGCGGCTATTGGCACTGTCGCCCATATATTCGGCCAGCGCATCGGCAAGGCGGTGAATGCGCCGCTCATGGTCGGATAGTTCGACCTCGACACCGAGCAAATCCATGCTGGCGGGGACCAGATGAAAGCCCGGCACGGCGGTTTCGCAAATCGCCTCGGCGAGGCGCGCCTCGCCAAGCAAAACACCAAAGCTGGTGGTGGTGCGCGCAGCTCGGTCAATGCCCAGACCGGTTGACGCATTGCCTTGCGGGTCAAGGTCGACCAGCAAAACCGTTTCGCCAATAGCGGCCAGAGCGGTGCCGAGATTAATCGCCGTGGTCGTTTTGCCGACACCGCCTTTTTGATTGGCCAAACACATAATGCGCGGGGTGGGCGGCAATCCGGCGGGGGACGAAAAGGCGGTCAATCGGCTCTCCTGTGATGCTAAACCTTCCGAGCCAGCCGCCTTTAATGGGATAGCGGTGCCAGGGCGGTAATTTCCAACAGCCGCGCATCAGCATTTGTATCGCTGACATGCGCCTTATATTTCAGTTTCCAATATTGTTCGCTTGCCGTCAATTCTTCTCGCCAATTGCGCCCCTTATGCAAGAGCGCAACTGTGGATGAATCGCAAAACGGGTGCAAAAGCCCCAATAAATCGCCCAAGGGTGCCAAAGCACGCGCCGTTATCACATCAATCGCCGCCAGAGCCGTCGGCGGGGCATCGCCCAAAGCCTCAATGCGGCTATGGTAAACGCCGGCCGTCAGGCCAATATCGGCAATTACCGCGCGGAGAAATGCCGCCTTTTTGCGATCGCTTTCGACCATATAGAGGCGTGCCGCCGGTTTTTTTTCCGCCAGCATGATGGCCAAGACCAGGCCGGGCAGGCCACCGCCGCTTCCCAGATCGAGCCATGTTTTGGCAGTTGGCGGCGCATAACGCAAAATTTGTGCCGAGTCGGCCGCGTGGCGGTGCCAAAAATCCGCCAACGTCGTCGGCCCGACCAGATTGACCGATTGCTGCCATTTGCCCAACAAGGCCTGAAAAGCCATTAGTTGGATCAATGTTTCACGTGAAACATTGTAGGTTTCGGCAAATGCTTCGGCGTCCATAGCCCTATTCGGCCGCCTCAGCATGGGCTTTGCGCGCATGATGCAGCAAAAGGGTCAATGCCGCCGGCGTCATGCCGTCAAGCCGCGCCGCTTGACCCAAAGTCACGGGGCGCGCGGCGGCCAGCTTTTGGCGCACCTCCGTGGCCATGCCTTCCAGCGCCAAATAATCCATATCGACCGGCAGGGCCAGCGCTTCATCGCGGCGAAACGCCTCAATATCCGCGCGCTGGCGGTCCAGATAACCGGCATAGCGCGCATCGGTTTCAATCTGAAAGCGAATATCATCATCCCAACCGGCCATGTCGGGCCAGATGGCCGCCAAATCATCCCAATCGATTGACGGGTAGGCCAAGAGCTCAACCATATTGCGGCGCACGCCATCGGCGCGAATATGGAGGCCCTTTTCTCCCGCCTCATTAGGCGTCATTTGCCATTGCGCCGCTTGCGCCCGCGCCGCATCGAGCTTGTGCATTTTTGCTTTAAACTGCGCCGCGCGCGCCGCGCCGACAATGCCCACCGCTTCACCCTTGGCGGTCAACCGCTGGTCGGCATTATCGGCCCGCAAAGTGAGGCGATATTCAGCCCGCGCGGTGAACATGCGATAGGGCTCGCTGACCCCTTTGGTCACCAGATCATCAATCATCACGCCGATATAGGCCTCGGCGCGATCGAAAATCACCGCCTCTTGACCGGCCGCGGCGCGCGCCGCATTCATGCCGGCGACCAGCCCCTGTGCGGCGGCCTCTTCATAGCCCGTCGTGCCGTTGATTTGTCCGGCCAGATAAAGCCGCGGCATGGCCTTTAACTCAAGGCTCGGCAATAGCGCGCGCGGGTCGACATAATCATATTCAATGGCATAGCCGGGCCGCATAATATGGACATTTTCCAAGCCCGGAATGGTACGGATAAAGGCGTCTTGAATGGCCTCGGGCAATGAGGTGGAAATGCCATTGGGGTAAACCGTCGGATCATCCAGCCCCTCCGGTTCCAGAAATATTTGATGCGCGACGCGGTCGGGAAAGCGCACCACCTTATCTTCAATGGCTGGACAATAGCGCGGCCCGACACCGTCAATCTGCCCCGAATAGACCGGCGATAATTTGACGTTTTTCTCGATAATATCAAATGTTGCCTGGTTGGTGTGGGTGATATGGCAAACGGTTTGCGGCACGGTTATCTTATCGGTCACAAAAGAAAACGGCACAGGCTGCGCATCGGCCGGCTGCGCTTCCAAAATATCGGTATTAATGGTGCGCCCATCAAGCCGCGCCGGCGTGCCGGTTTTCATGCGCCCCAAAGACAGCGCGCCGCTTTCTTCGGCGAGCGCGTAGAGCCGTTTCGACAGAGTGACGGCCGGGGCTTCGCCATGCCGTCCGGCGGGAATGCGCTGCATGCCGATATGCACAAGGCCATCAAGAAACGTGCCGGTGGTCAGCACCACGGCAGCAGCGCGAAGGGCCGCGCCGTCTGCCGTCACAATACCGACGCAGCGGCCATCTTCAATCAGCACATCATCGACCGGCTGCGCCAAAACATCAAGATTATCGGTTGCCGCAATCGCCGCCTGCATGGCCTCGCGATAAAGCTTGCGATCGGCTTGCGTGCGCGGCCCGTGCACGGCCGGGCCTTTGCGGCGGTTGAGCAGGCGAAACTGAATGCCCGCCGCATCGGCGACACGGCCCATCAGCCCGTCCAGCGCATCGATTTCGCGCACCAAATGGCCCTTGCCGACACCGCCAATCGCCGGATTGCACGACATTTCACCAATCGTCTCCAGCCTATGGGTAACCAAAAGTGTGGCCGCGCCATAGCGCGCCGCCGCCGCCGCCGCTTCGCATCCGGCATGGCCGCCGCCAATGACAATGACGTCATAATGTTTCATTTGCTCGCTCATGCTGGCGTGATAGCGCATAAGCGCCAATGGCGACAAGCAATTTCATGTGGCCGGCGATGGCATATGAAGGGGCGATTGTTTCACGTGAAACAATCTGGGCGCATTATTTGCCGATACAAAAATCAGCAAACACCACATCGAGCAATTGCTCAACCTCGACCGCACCGGTCATGCGCCCCAACGCACGCTGCGCCAAGCGCAGATCCTCCGCCGCAAGCTCCAGCGCCGCGGCATTTTGCGCCGCCGCAACATGGCCCAACACCTCACGCAAAATGGCAACATGCCGCGCCCGTGTCACCGGCGCGCTTTCGCCGCTGCCGGCCGCTTGCAAAACCAGCTTTTGCAGCGCATCCAGCAAGGCCGCCTCACCGGCACCGGTTTTGGCGGACAGGCGCAGCGCCCCATCATCCGCCATTGGGGCGAGGTCGCTTTTATTGGCAATGCGCAAATCGGCCGTGCCCTTATGCGCCGCCAAAACATCATCTTGCAGCGCTGTCGGCTGCGGCACATCCGGCGCGCCGACCCAGACGACAATATCGGCCTCTTCTGCCGATGCGATGGCGCGGCGGACACCCTCGCGCTCAATATCATCGCCGGCGGCACGCAAGCCGGCCGTGTCAATCAGCGTCACCGGCACGCCGGCCAGCAGCATGGCGACTTCGATAATATCGCGCGTGGTGCCGGCGCGCGCCGAGACAATGGCCGCCTCGCGACCCGCTAACATATTGAGAATACTCGATTTTCCGGAATTGGGCGCACCCACAAAAGCAATCCGCACGCCATCGCGCAAGCGCAAACCGTGCGCGTCGCTCATCGCAGCGGCCAGCTCGGCGTGCAAATCGGGCAGTGCGTCAAGCGCGTTTTGCCCGATACCGCCGGGTAAATCTTCATCGGCAAATTCCAAATCGGCCTCCAAATGGGCCAATAGGGTTTTCAATGTCTCGCGCCAGCTTTCGGCGCGTTGGCGCAAGCCGCCGCGCAATTGTGCCAAGGCTTGCTTTTGTTGCGCTCCACCTTCGGCGTCAATCAAATCGGCAATCGCCTCGGCTGCCGTCAAATCCATTTTTCCATTAAGCACGGCGCGGCGGGTAAACTCCCCCGCCTCAGCGGCGCGCAAGCCCGGCAATGCAGAAAGCGCTTCCAGCACGCTTTCAATAACCGCCAGCCCACCATGCACATGCAGTTCGGCCATGGCCTCGCCGGTAAAACTATGCGGCGCCTGAAAGCGCACCACCAAGGCTTCATCAAGCAAGGCGCCGTCTTTTGGGTTATGCAAGCTGCGCAGGGCGGCTTGGCGCGGTTGCGGCAAGGCCTTGATGCCCAATGCCGCCAAGGCCGTGTCGCAGGCCGCGCCTGACAAACGAATAACCGCCAGCGCGGCGCGTGCAGGCGCCGTCGATAAAGCAAAAATGGTTTCGTCTGACAACTGATAAACCGCCTTTAAACCCGCTTGTGCAGAAAAAAATTTCGGGTAACCTGCCCGACATGTCCGACAAAGGCAATCCTCCATTTTCAAGCAATCGGCTTACCGGGGCGACCAGCCCCTATCTGTTGCAGCACAAAGACAATCCGGTGCATTGGCAACCATGGGAAGCATCGGTGTTTGATGAGGCGCGTCGGCGCAATGTGCCGGTGCTTTTATCCATTGGTTATGCGGCGTGTCATTGGTGTCACGTGATGGCGCATGAAAGCTTTGAAGACGAAGAAGTGGCGGCGCTGATGAACGCCAATTTCGTCTGCATCAAGCTTGACCGCGAAGAGCGCCCCGACCTTGATGAGATTTATATGAGCGCGCTGGCCATGATGGGCGAGCAGGGCGGCTGGCCCCTGACCATTTGCCTCGACGCCGATGGCGCGCCCTTTTGGGGCGGCACATATTTCCCCAAAACCCCGCAATATGGGCGGCCCGGCTTTATGCAAATCCTCACTGAAATTTCGCGCATTTGGACCGAAGCGCCCGATAAGATAAAAGCCAACACCAAAGCATTGACGCAAAGCCTGCGCACCAAAGCGGCGGCCGATGCGCGTGGTGACATGCCGGCCGATTTGCCGCAACGCGCCGCGCGCACATTGGCTGAGCATATTGACCGCGCCAAGGGCGGGCTGGCCGGTGCGCCGAAATTTCCGCAACCCTTCCTTTATAAGTTCATTTGGCAAGAAGCTCAGCTGACCGGCGATGCGGATATGCGCGCAGCGGTTTTGGTGACGGCGCGCAAAATCTGTCAGGGGGGTATTTATGATCATTTGCGCGGCGGTTTTGCCCGCTATAGCGTCGATGCCGATTGGCTGGTGCCGCATTTTGAGAAAATGCTTTACGATAATGCGCTGCTCATCGACCTTTTATGCACGCTTTATCGCGACACCAAAGAACCGCTTTTTGCCGCGCGCATTGCCGAAACCATTGGCTGGCTGGAGGCCGAAATGATAACCGATGAGGGGGCTTTCGCCGCCAGCCTTGATGCCGATACGCAAGGCGAGGAGGGGCGGTTTTATGTTTGGGACAAGGCCGAAATAGAGGCGCTATTGGGGGCCAAAGCGCACGCCTTTTGTGCCGCCTATGATATAACCGAAAAGGGCAATTTTGAGGGCCGCGCCATACCCCATTTGCTGGCCAGCGGCGACACGCCACAAACCGCGCTGCACGGCGCACGCGAAAAATTGCTGAGCGCACGCAATCAGCGCCCACGCCCGGGCCGCGATGATAAAATCCTTGCCGATTGGAACGCCATGATGGTGACGGCGCTGACACACGCAGCGCAAATTTTTGACCGGCCCGATTGGCTCGCTCTGGCCGAGACGGCCTTTGCCGCGGCGCGCCGCGCGCTTAGCGATGCAAACGGGCAATTATTTCATGCCGCCCGCGACGCAAGACGGCTCGATGTTTCGCTGGCTGCTGATTATGCTTTTATGGGGCAGGCCGCCGCAGCGCTTTACGCGGCGACCGGCACGCCCGATTATTGCGCTTTGGCCGAGGCCGATGCACATCATCTGCACGCCCATTTTGCCGATGGTGAGCGCGGCGGCTATTTTTCAAATCGCACCGATGAAACCGGCCTTTTGGTCAATAATCGGCCGGTGCAGGATAATGCCCAGCCATCGGCCAATGCCGCCACACTCGCCCTGTTCGCAGACCTCGCCAGCATCACCGGCAAGAGCGCCTGGGCGGCCAAGGCGGCAAATGGCTTTCAGGCGCTGGCCGGCCATTTGGCGCAAAATTACGCCTCCATGACCGGGCTTTTATCGGCGCATAATGCGCGCCATTACAGCCTGTCAATCATCATTATCGGAGACGGCGCACCGGCCAAGCAATTGGCCGATGCCGCCCATGCCCACGCGATATTTCATCGCCATATTATGCTGCTGCCGACCCATGCGACCCCGCCACAAGGCCATCCGGCGCATGGCAAACAAGCGCTTGACGGCAAAGCCACCGCCTATATTTGCCCCGGCCAGGCTTGCCTGCCGCCGGTCACCGAAGCCGCCGCGCTTGTGCAGGCGCTTGACGCGCTGGTTGCGCAAAGACAGAGTGAGCAAAGCAACCATGGGGGAGACCATAATGACTGAGATTGCACATGAGACGGTTCGCGTTTCCATTGACGACACATATTTTGACGCCTATCTGGCGCATCCCAAAGGGGCTCCAAAGGGCGGTATTGTCGTCATTCAAGAAATTTTCGGCGTCAATGCCGACATTAAACAAACCGCCGATTGGCTGGCCGGAGAGGGCTATTTGACATTGGCGCCCGATTTGTTTTGGCGCCAAGAGCGCAATGTCTCTTTGACCGACAGTTCGGAGGCAGAATGGCAAAAAGCCTTTGCCTTGATGAACGGCTATGACCGCGATGAGGGCGTCACCGATATTCAAGCCGCCATTGATTATTTGCGCGCCGCCGGTTGCGCCAAAGTCGGCACTATTGGTTTTTGTTTGGGCGGGCGCATGGTCTATCTCGCCGCCTGCCGCACCACTGGCGATGCCCATGCCTCCTATTACGGCGTCGGCATTCAAGACATGTTGGGTGAGGCGGACAAAATAAGCGCGCCGACCCTCATTCATATTGCCGGAGAAGATGAGTTTGTTCCAAAAGAAGCACAAAGCGCCATAGCCGATGCGCTGGCCGCTCACAGCCTGGCTGAGGTGCATATTTATGACGGCCAAGACCACGCTTTTGCCCGCCATAATGGCATGCATTATGACGCTCAAGCGGCGGCGCGCGCGCATGGCCGCACGCTCACCATGTTTGCCGAAGCGATAGTCTAAAATATGGCTTGGTTAAGCGCCTAAGTGTTCATTGAGTCGAAAAACTCATCATTGCTTTTGGTGTTTTTCAACTTGTCGATGAGGAACTCGGCCGCATCCACCGCCCCCATCGGGTTCAAAATGCGGCGCAGCACATAGATTTTCGCCAAGGCGCCGGCATCGACCAGAAGCTCTTCTTTGCGTGTACCCGATTTCATAATATCAATGGCCGGGAAGACGCGCTTATCGGAAATCTTGCGATCGAGCACAATCTCGCTATTGCCCGTGCCTTTAAACTCTTCGAAAATCACCTCATCCATGCGCGACCCGGTTTCAATCAGCGCGGTTGAGATAATGGTCAAGGAGCCGCCTTCTTCAATATTACGCGCCGCGCCAAAAAAGCGCTTCGGGCGCTGCAATGCATTGGCATCGACACCGCCGGTCAAAACCTTGCCCGAACTTGGCACGACCGTATTATAGGCACGCCCCAAACGGGTAATGCTGTCGAGCAAAATCACCACATCGCGGCCATGCTCAACCAGCCGCTTGGCTTTTTCAATGACCATTTCAGCAACCTGCACATGGCGCGTCGCCGGCTCATCAAAGGTTGAGGACACCACTTCGCCATCGACCGAACGCTGCATGTCGGTGACCTCTTCAGGGCGCTCATCAATCAATAAAACAATCAAATAGCATTCGGGATGATTGGCCGAGATGGATTTGGCGATATTTTGCATGAGCACGGTTTTACCGGTGCGCGGCGGGGCGACAATCAAGGCGCGCTGACCCTTGCCCAAAGGAGCGACAATATCAATAACGCGGGTCGATAAATCTTTGCGCGTCGGATCGTCGGTTTCCATGCGCACGCCTTCATCGGGATAAAGCGGGGTCAGATTGTCAAAATGAACTTTCTGGCGCGCCTTTTCCGGATCTTCAAAATTAATCCTATTGACCTTTAAGAGAGCAAAATAGCGTTCGCCATCTTTCGGGCTGCGAATTTCTCCCTCCAAAGTGTCGCCAGTGCGCAGTGCAAAGCGCCGAATTTGACTGGGGCTGACATAAATATCATCGGGGCCGGGCAGATAATTGGCGTCGGGCGAGCGCAAAAAGCCGAAGCCGTCTTGCAGCACCTCCACCACACCTTCGCCAATAATGGTGACATCATCATCAGCCAGCTTTTTCAATATGGCGAACAGCATATCTTGCTTCAGCATGGCTGAGGCATTTTCAATTTCATGGGTTTCAGCAAAAGCCAATAATTCGGTCGGCGATTTCGCTTTCAACTCTTCCAGTTTAATTTGATCCATAATTGAGCTCGCAAATTTGGGGGAACGCCATGCGCCGTCCGACAGACCGGACCTTCAACAGTTTTTCGAAAACAAACTTGCCGACACGCGGCCTTCGGTAGGAAATCCGACTATAGGCGAAACAGAGCTGGCGCTCAAGCACAGTTTCAAAATGGCTGAACAACCACCAAAATGACGATAATGACGGTTAAAATCGGCGGCACTTCATTAATCAACCGGTAAAATCGCGAGGGATGCGGCAGCGCACCGCCGGCCAAAAGCCTTACTTGCTTGGTTAAAAATCCGTGATAGCCGCTCAAAATCAAGACAGCAGCCAATTTACCGATAAACCAAAAATCCGTGATTGGCCAATACCCGCCGGCAAAAATCAAAGACAGACCGAATATCCATGCAGCTGTCATGGCCGGCGTCATGATAATACGCAATAATTTTTCTTCCATGATCGGAAACATGTCATGTGGCGTATCATTTTCCAATGCTTCGGCGTGATAGACGAAAAGGCGCGGCAAATAATACATGCCGGCCATCCAAAACATCACGGCAATAATGTGAAAGGCCAATAGCCAACGATAATATTCGGCCAATATAGCCATCAGTTTTCCCCGCGCACCAATTCGATCAACCGCGCAACATGTTCAGGCGGTGTTTGCGGCACAATACCATGACCGAGATTGAAAATATGCTTGGTGCCGCGGGTTTTTTGCAAAATCAAAGCAATTTGTTTTTCCAATTTTTCACCGCCTTCAACCAGCACCATCGGATCCAAATTGCCTTGCAACACCATATCGGGACCGGTTTGGGCCCGAATGGTTTCAATATCGGCACTGGTATCGAGGCCTAAGCCGTCACATTTCACGGCGTCGCAATAGTCCCCCATATGCGCTTTGGCAGCTCGAGGAAAGGCAATGATTGGGGTTTTTATGCCCCGCGCGCGCAAGCCGGCAATAATTGCAGCCATGGGCGCAACACACCAGCGCTCAAAATCATCGCCTAGCAATGACGCGGCCCAGCTTTCAAAAATCTGCAGCACTTCAGCACCGGCGGCCACTTGTGCGGCCAGATAATCAATCGTCGCAGCGACCAAAACATCAATAATCGATTGGAAAGCGGCCGCATCACTATGCGCCAAATGGCGCGCCGGCGCTTGATCGGGCGTGCCGCGCCCGGCCACCATATAGCTGGCAACGGTCCACGGCGCACCGGCAAAACCGATAAGCGCGACATGCTGCGGCAGTGATTGAGACAAGCGCCGCACTGTGTCAAAAACCGGCGCGAGAAAATTTTGCGCCCCATCCAAAGACAGGGACTCTGCGTTGGATATGAGTGAAAGGCGCGGGCCCTCCCCGGTCTCAAACCATAATTCCTGTCCCAAAGCTTGCGGGATAAGCAAAATATCGGCGAATAAAATCGCCGCATCGAAATCAAAGCGACGTATCGGTTGAAGGGTCACTTCTTCAGCCAAATCGGGGGCGTAACATAAATCCAGAAAGCCGCCCGCTTGTTCGCGTGTCGCACGATATTCAGGCAGGTAACGACCGGCTTGACGCATTAACCATATGGGCGGTGGTTGATTGGTCAAACGCGATGATTGCCGGTTGAATAATTCCAACAAAGGTTTTGTCTTTGTCTGCTGTAAACTCATGCCCTTGCTTAGCGGGTTTTGTTATTTAAATAAATAAAGGATGTAGTTGTTGTTGGTCGGTCGATTTTCTGTTGATTATTCAGCTGACGCTTTGTCATCCCCAAAAGACAATATGTGAATAAGTCACTGTGGATAAAGGGGTTAAATTGATTTTCTCCAGATTCATGGCGCGCATGGACTGGCTGGCTTTAAAAACCGGCAACATCAATAAAGGGGATAGCGGGGATAAATAAGACACATCAAGCGACAAAATATTGTCCCCATATTTCACAAACAGGGCATGTGCATTTGATAAACCATGTATGAAACGCGTTTGTTTTCGGCAAGACGGGGACAAAATTTCTTGGCTTCGCGGACAGCGCAACTTATCCTCATTATCCACATTATTCATCTTATTCAGGGCGCAATCATTTATGGCTGCCACGCAATTTCATCTCCACCTTATTTCCGACAGCACGGGCGAAACCGTGCAGGCCGTGGCGCGCGCCGTATGCGCGCAATTCATCAATGCGGCACCACAGGAACATATTTACGGGCTGGTGCGCGGCAAGAAAGCTTTGGCGCGCGCGCTTGGGGAAATGGCGGAGAACCCCGGGCCGGTTTTATATTCCATATTGGATGAAGGGCTGCGCGGTGAATTGCATGCGGCCTGCGATAAAATGGGCGTGCCTTGCTTGTCGCTTTTGCAACCTTTCGTGAATTCGCTGGCCCCCTATTTAAAAGTCGAGATAGCCAATAAGCCGGGCGGGCAGCACGCGCTGGATACGGATTATTTCCGCCGCATTAATGCCCTTAATTATACCATTCAGCATGATGACGGGCAAAGCCAAGGCGATTTGAACGAGGCCGATATTGTGCTGACCGGGGTCAGCCGAACATCGAAAACCCCAACCTGTATTTATCTCGCCAATCGGGGGTTCAAAGCGGCCAATATTCCGCTTGTGCCCGGCATGCCGCCGCCCAGCGAATTATTGGAAGCGCACCGGCCCTTGATTGTCGGCCTGACCAACAGCCCCGAGCGCTTGCAGGCCATTCGGCGCAACCGGCTGTTGACGCTGAATGAAGAAAGCGAAACCGAATATATTGATCCCGAGCTTATTCGCGGCGAAGTGGCGGAGGCGCGGCGCTTGTTCACGCGACAGAAATGGCCGGTTATTGATGTGACGCGGCGTTCGGTAGAAGAAATCGCCAGCACCATTTTAAACCTCTATCAAGAACATGAAAAAAACCGCCAAAGCGGCGCTTTGTGATGAGGGAGTTATGAGGCTCACGAAAAAATTGACCCTGGCGTCGCAAAGCAAAATTCGCGCCGCTATTTTGAACGGCGCCGGACTGGCTTTTAATGTGCACGTGTCCGGCGTTGATGAGGCGACGCTAAAGGCGGCGTATAAGGGCACGGCTGAGAGCTTGGCCGGCGTTTTGGCAAGCGCCAAAGCGCGTGCCGTATTTGACGATGGGCAAAGCGATGGTTTGATTATCGGCGCCGACCAAATTCTTGAATGCGATGGCGTGCTTTACGACAAGCCGCGCAATATGGATGAGGCGCGCGCCAATCTTCTGCAGTTTCGCGGCAAAAGCCATTATCTGGTCGGCGCGGTTGTCTTGCTGGAAAATGGCGAACAGGTGTGGTCGCATTGCGGCCGTGTCACGCTGACCATGCGCGATTTTTCTGAACCCTTCCTCGACGCTTATTTGGCACAGGCCGGTGAGGCCGTTTTAAGCTCGGTCGGCTGTTATCAATTGGAGGGGCTGGGGGCGCATTTATTTTCTGATATTGACGGCGATTATTTCTCCATTCTCGGCCTGCCGCTTTTGCCCTTACTCGATGGCTTGCGCGCCCATGGCGGTCTTTCGGCATGAGCGCAAGCAGCGGAAAGTTGGCAATTATCGGTTGGCCGGTCAGCCATTCGCGCTCGCCGCTTATTCACAATCATTGGCTTGCGGCGCGCGGCGAAGCGCCGGTCTATCAGCCCTATCCGATTGATCCGAAAGATGATTTTCGCCGCGCCTTGGAACAAATGGCGGAGGCCGGTTTTGTCGGCGCCAATGTCACCGTGCCGCATAAAGAGGCGGCCTTTAATGCGATGGATGCGTTGAGCGCGGCTGCTGAAAAAATTGGCGCGGTCAACACAATCAGTTTTGAGGGCGGGCGCTTGCGCGGCGCCAATACGGATGGCGACGGCTTTGTCGCCAGCCTCGATGCGGCGATGCAGGCGGCGAGCGGTCAAGATTGGCGTCGCCAACCGGCATTGGTGCTCGGCGCCGGCGGCGCGGCGCGCGCCATAATTGTGGCGCTGGGCGCTGCCGGCGTGCCCGCCATTCGTGTTGTCAATCGCTCGCGCGATAAGGCTGAGGCGCTGACGGGCTTGGCCGATAATATGCATATTGATGATTGGTCGGCGCGCACCCGAATGACAGAGGGCTGCGGCCTATTGGTCAATACGACAAGCCTCGGCATGGTCGGGCAGCCTGCCCTGGAAATGCCCGAGGCGGCGTTGGGCGCTTTATGTCCAAGGGCATTAATATGCGATATTGTCTATGCGCCGCTGGAAACGCCGCTATTGCGTGCGGCGCGCGCCAGCGGGCATATTGGCGTCGACGGCCTCGGCATGTTGTTGCAGCAAGCGGCGCTGTCATTTGAAATTTGGCGTGGTGAGCGCCCACCCGTTAATGCGGCGCTGCGCGATAAACTTATCGCCGATTTGGCGCAGGAGGCGTGAGCAATATGTATCTTATCGGACTGACCGGCTCTATCGGCATGGGCAAATCGGCGACGGGGCAATTATTCATCGAGGCCGGCGTGCCGCTCTATGATGCCGATGCGGCGGTTCATGCGCTTTATGAAAAAGGCGGTGCCGCGGTCGCGCCCATTGGCGAGCTGGTGCCGCAAGCCATTGTCAACGGGGCGGTTGATCGCGCCATTTTGGGACAGCATGTCTTGAAAGACGCCGATAAGCTGAAGCAATTGGAAGCCATTGTGCATCCGCTGGCCGGGCAAAGCCAGTACGCGTTTCTGACCAAGGCCAAGGCCGATAATGCGCCGATGGTGGTGCTGGATATCCCGCTTTTGTTTGAAACCGGCGGCGACGGCTTTGTCGATTGCGTTGTCGTGGTGTCGGCGCCCTTTGCCCTGCAGAAAAAACGTGTTTTGGCGCGTGACGGGATGAGCGAGGCGCGCTTTGCCGATATTTTGGCGAAGCAAACGCCGGATGAGGAAAAGCGCCAAAGGGCTGATTTTGTTGTGGACAGCTCGATTTCCATCGCAGACGCGCGCACCCAGGTGCATGCTATCTTAAGTGCCTTAAAGGGCAAATCCGGTGTTGCCTATGCGGCGCGGCTGGCCCGGTTTGAAAGCGCGCAAAATGATAAAAAACGGGAGAAAAGCGGCTAATGCGGGAAATTGTTCTCGATACGGAAACGACCGGCCTCGACCCGTCCAATGGGGACCGGATTGTCGAAATTGGCTGTTTGGAATTGGTCAATCGCCTGCCCACCGGAAAGACCTATCATGTCTATATCAATCCTGAGCGCGACATGCCGCGCGAAGCCGAGGCGGTGCACGGGCTGAGCGCGCAATTTTTGTCCGATAAGCCAGTTTTTGCAGATATTGCCGATGATTTTATCACTTTTGTCAAAGGGGCCGCTTTGATCATTCATAATGCGGCTTTTGATATGAAGTTTTTGCACGCTGAATTGGCTTTTTTGGGGCGCGATGACCTGCGCGAGGCAAAAATCATTGATACATTGACCATGGCGCGGAAAAAATTTCCTGGTGCGCCGGCTTCGCTGGATGCCTTATGCCGCCGCTTTGGGGTGGATAATTCGGGCCGCGATTTGCATGGCGCATTGATTGACAGTGAATTGCTGGCCGGGGTTTATCTTGAATTATCGGGTGGCCGCCAGCCCGGCCTGGTGTTTCAGGCCGATGGCGGCAAGGCGGCGAGCAGTAGCGATAATGCTGCCGACCAACGTGCGGACGGGGCAGGCGAACCGCGCCGTGCGGCGCGCCAGCGTCGTCAAACCGCCCTGCCAAGCCGGCTCAGCCTTGAAGAGCAGGGCGCCCATCGGGCTTTTTTGCAAGGCTTGCCGCAGCGCGCCTTATGGCTGCAGGATAATAATGGCGAAGAAGGGCGATAGGCGTGTGAGCGCTAATTGATCGGTTCGCCGTCTTCCGTCGCCTCGCTTTGGGGCGTCTCATCCGAGGCGCCGGCCGCTTCATTTTGTTGATAGAGTGCCATGAAATCAATCGGGTCAAGCATGATGGGCGGGTAGCCGCCATCGCGGGTTGCATCGGCCAAAACACGGCGCGCAAAGGGAAAAAGTTGACGCGGCGCTTCGATAAGCAGCACCGGCTTGGTGTCGTTTTCGGGAATATTGATGAGGCGAAACACACCGCAATATTCCAGCTCTGCAATGAATTGCACATTATCGCCGGTTTTCGCTTCAATGCGAAATTTCAACCCGACCTCATAATCCGTATCAGATAATTTGCGTGCCCCGACATTGGCATTGACGTTTATCTCGGGTTGCATATCGGCAAAATTTGGTGCGCCCGGATTTTCAAAAGATAAATCGCGCACATATTGCACCATAATTTGCAGGCCCGGCGCAGCGGTTTCGGCGGTCTGGTTTTCATTTGGCGTTTCTGACATTTTTCTCTCCTATTGGTGTGGCGACAATAAACGCTTTTGGGCGCAAGAAAAGCTTAAATTGCGTTGGCGCGCGCGGCACTATATGCGCCGGTACTGCGCCCTATTCATCATCAATGCGATAATCGCCCTCAATGGTTTTATCGTCGCTTTCGCGCGCGGTGGGCGATGCTCGGTTTGCGCTGCGCATTGGGCGCATGCGGATAATATGCGGCAATAGCGCCTCCAAAAGAGCGGCAATAAAAAACAGCCGCGCCGGTCGCCACAAGCACAAAAAGCCCAAACCGTCCGTGAAAAAACCCGGCACGAGCAGCAAGAGACCGCCAAGCAATATCAACACCCCATGCGCCACGGCCGCCAAAGGGGGGCGACCGGCATTTTGCGCCGCTTGCGCTTCTTGCAAGACGGCCAAGCCTTGGCGGCGCATGGCCGACACGCCAATGGCCGCGGTCAGGAAAATCAAAACAATTGTCCATCCGGTGCCCAGCGCACCGCCGATTTCAATAAACAGGTAAATTTCAATGACCGGCAGGACAATGAAGAGAAATAATGCGAGCAAGCCCATAAGCGCCCCTTTCCTGCGCCAGCATAACGCAGTCGCGCGGAAAGGCCAGCGCTTTGCTTTTGCCTCAAAAAAGGCCATTATGGCGACAGAAAAAGGACAGATAAATGGATCCGCTTAACCTTATTTTATTGATTATTGTCATGCTCATTGGCTGGCGCTTGCGGTCGGTTCTCGGCACCCGCAATGACGATGAAAAACCGAGCCGTCGAACCGATGCCTATCGTCTCAATAGCGACGCTTATGAAAACCCGCCGGAACAGGCAAAGTCGAGCGCGCTTGCTCAGGAAGCAATGGGGTCTGATGAGGCGTCTGATGAGGCGGCGACAGAGTCGCTGCGCATTGGTCGCGGCCTGGCTTTTTTCAATGATATTGACCCTCATTTTGACGAAGCCGGCTTTCTTGATGGCGCGGCGCGCGCCTATGAAATGATTTTGAAGGCCTTTGCGAATGATGATTTGACCGATGTGCGCGGCTTTCTGAGCGATGATGTGGCGGCCGGTTTTGAGGAAGCGATTGCGGCACGTCAAGCGGCGGGTCAGAAATTGGAAACACGTATTTTGCGTCTCGACCGACCGGCGCTTGATGATGCTGAGGTTGAGGGCGACAAAGTACGCCTCGATGTGCGCTTGCGGGCTGAGATCATATCGGCCAGCTATCTGGCCGACGGCGTTTTGGATGAAGACAATTTACCGCCGCCGACCACCAGCCTTGACATTTGGTCTTTTGAGGGCACCCATAATAGCGCCAATCCGAATTGGCAATTAGTGGCGACGCGGGCCGACTGATTGACGGGTAATGGCGCGTAAAAGGGACAAGCAAACACGCCCTGCGGCCGATAATGCCGATGCGGCAGCATGGCAAAGATTGACCGCTTCGACCAAACCTCTGGCAAGCGAAAGCCGCAACCGCCATATTGCTGCCTCGCCGCGTCGGGGCGTCACACCAGCAGCAAAAACCGATCCGAAACGTGACCCGAAAGCCGGGCCGCAAGCGCGCCCGACAAAAGCGCCCCTGCCGAGCGCTGCCGGCGGCACGGACGTACCACCGCAAGCTGCCCTGATGCCGCGCACGCGCCGTCGTTTGGCGCGCGGCACATTGCCGAGTCAGGCGCGGCTTGATTTGCACGGGCTCAGCTTGGCCGAGGCCGAACGCGCCCTTGCCGCCTTTGTCACGCAAGCGCGTGGACAAGGTCATGTTTGGCTCTTGGTGATCACCGGCAAGGGGGTGCGCGGCGAAGGCAAGCTGCGGCGCGCTTTGCCCGAATGGCTTGAGAGCGGCGCGCTGGCCGGACAAATTGTCGAATATGGCCCCGCCGCCGCCAATCATGGCGGCGATGGCGCGTTTTATCTGCGCGTGCGCCGCGTGCGCAAATAACTGCCGCCATATGCCGATGCAGCAAAGCTTTGAAAAACCCGCAAATTTTGCTAGAAGAAGCGGGCTTGCAAGAGGAGTGCATCATGGCGGCTCGCATGGGTGAAAAATCACGCGCGACCAAAGAGACGGAGATTAAGGTCAAGGTCAATTTGGACGGCAGCGGCACATATAATGTCTCGACCGGTATCGGTTTTCTCGACCATATGATGGAGCAATTATCGCGCCATTCCCTGATTGATATTGACCTGCAGGCAAAGGGCGACTTGCATATTGACTTCCACCATACTACCGAAGATACCGGCATTGTGGTCGGCGAGGCGGTGCGCGAAGCGTTAGGAGATTTTAAGGGCCTGACGCGCTATGGCAGCGCCACCATTCCGATGGATGAAACCTGCACGCGCGTCTCGCTCGATGTGTCGCAGCGCCCCTATCTCATTTGGCAGGTCAATTTGACCAAGCCGAAACTGGGCGAAATGGATACGGAATTGTTCAAAGAATGGTTTCAGGCTTTTGCGCAAAGCGCCGGCATTACCCTGCATGTCGAAAACCTCTATGGCGAAAACAATCATCATATTGTTGAAAGCTGTTTTAAGGCGCTGGCGCGCGCCCTGCGCCAAGCCATTGAGATTGACCCGCGCAAGGCTGATGAGGTGCCGTCGACCAAAGGTGTTTTGGGCAGTTGAGCCAAGCAGGTGATTTGATTGTCATTATCGATTACGGCTCGGGCAATTTACGCTCGGCCGAGAAAGCATTTGCGCGCCAAGCCCAAGGGCGGCCGGTTTTGGTCTCGGGCGCGGCTGATGATGTACGCCGCGCCGCGCATATTGTTTTGCCCGGGGTCGGCGCTTTTGGCGATTGCGCTCAAGGCCTGCGCGCCATTGACGGTATGGTTGAGGCACTGCAGGAAGCGGTCATGGATGAAGGCAAGCCGTTTTTGGGCATTTGTGTCGGCATGCAGCTTATGTGCCGTCACGGGCTGGAGCGCGCCCCGCCCGAAGCCCCGCATTTAGGGCTTGGTTGGTTCGACGCCGAAGTGCGTACGCTGGATGTCGCCGTGCCGTTGAAAGTGCCGCATATGGGGTGGAATGAAATCAGCATCCGGCAAGACCAGCCGGTTATCGGCCCGCTTGCCGGCGAGGATGTCTATTTCGTGCACGGCTATGGCGTGGTGATGGATGATGGTGCCCAAAATGATATTGCGGCGATAACCGATTATGGCGGCGTAGTGACGGCGGCTTTGGCACGCTACAATATAATTGGCGTGCAATTTCATCCCGAAAAAAGCCAAGCGGCTGGGCTGGGCCTGATTGAACGGTTTTTGGAGTGGCGACCATGATATTATTTCCCGCCATTGATTTGAAAGACGGCCAATGTGTGCGCCTCGAACAAGGCGACATGGCACGCGCGACATTGTTCAATGAAGACCCGGGCGCGCAAGCCGCCGATTTTGCCGCGCAGGGTTTTTCGCATTTGCATGTTGTCGATCTGGATGGCGCTTTTGCCGGTGCCAGCGTCAATCGCGCCGCGGTTGAAGCGATTGTAGAAGCCTGCCGAGCGGCCAATGTCACCACCCAGCTGGGCGGCGGCATTCGCAATTTGGAAAATATTGAGCGCTGGCTGGCCGCCGGCATTGACCGCGTCATTCTCGGCACAGTGGCGCAGCGCGACCCTGGTTTGGTGCGCGCCGCCTGCCGCCAATTTGACGGTCGCATCATTGTCGGCATTGATGCGCGCGCCGGCTATGTCGCGGTTGAAGGCTGGGCTGAAGCGACACAAATGCAGGCTGTCGATTTGGCGCGGCAATTTGAAAATGCCGGCGTGGCGGCAATTATCTATACCGATATTGACCGTGACGGCCTGCTCAAAGGCGTGAATATTGAGGCGACACAAAAACTGGCAGAAAGTATTTCCATTCCGGTCATCGCCTCAGGCGGGCTGGCCGGGCTCGATGATGTGAAAGCGCTTCTGGCGCTTGAAGACAGCGGCATTATCGGCGCCATTTCCGGTCGCGCGCTTTATGACGGGCGGCTCGATGCGGCGGCCGCTTTGGCGTTGGACGGGGTCGCATAGACATGTTGAAAATCCGCATCATTCCCTGTCTTGATGTGCATGAGGGCCGTGTCGTCAAAGGGGTTAATTTTGCCGATTTGGTCGATGCCGGTGACCCTGTTGAAGCGGCGCGCGCCTATGATGCGGCCGGCGCTGATGAATTATGCTTTCTCGATATTTCGGCCAGCCATGAGGGGCGTGACACGCTGGTCGATGTGGTGCGTCGCACGGCCGAGCAATGCTTCATGCCGCTGACCGTTGGCGGCGGTGTGCGCGAAGTGGGTGATGTGCGCAAATTATTATTGGCCGGTGCCGACAAAGTGTCGTTCAACACGGCGGCGGTCAATAATCCCGATATTATCAATGCGGCGTCAGAAAAATTCGGCAGCCAATGCATTGTTGTGGCGCTTGACGCCAAACAAGTCGGTGATGATGAAGGCGGCGCGCGCTGGGAAATCTTTACCCATGGCGGCCGTGAAGCGACAGGCATTGAAGCCATCGGTTTTGCCAAAGATATGGCGGCGCGCGGGGCCGGTGAAATTTTGCTCACCTCCATGGACCGCGACGGCACAAAATCAGGCTTTGACATAGCGCTGACGCGCGCCATTGCCGATGCGGTCACCGTGCCGGTGATTGCCTCGGGTGGGGTCGGCACATTGGAGCATTTGGTCGAAGGCGTGCGCGACGGCCATGCCAGCGCCGTCTTGGCCGCGTCGATCTTTCATTTCGGCACGCATAGTATTGGCGATGCACGCGCTGCTCTCGCCGCTGCCGGCCTGCCGGTACGTGGGCGGGCGGGGTCAGACTATGTTTGAACGTGCCACAAAAAACCGCTAACAAGGCAAATGGGGAGCGACGGAGACGGGCTGATGGATGAGCTGGCTTTTTTGAACGAATTATTTGCCGAGATTGAAGCGCGCCGCGCGGCGGCGCCCGATACCAGCTATTCGGCGCAATTGCTGGCCGATTTGCCGCGCGCCGCCAATAAGCTGGGCGAAGAGGCGGTCGAGACGGTGACCGCGGCGCTGACCGGCAATGATGAGGCGCTATTAGCCGAAAGCGCCGATTTGATTTATCACTGGCTGGTGGTGTTGGCGGCACGCGGCCTGACGCCCAAGCAAGTGGTCGAGGTGTTAAAGGCCCGTGCCGGCACGTCAGGGCTGGTCGAAAAGGCCGCGCGCGGAAAATAAGACTTATGCTGGACAATGAATTTTCACCCTATCGGGCCTTTAGCGCTGATGAATGGGGTAATTTGCGCCAAGGCGCAGAAATGACGCTGACCGAGGCCGAGTTGGAAAGCTTGCGCGGCCTTGGCGAGACCATTTCACTGGCCGAAGCGGAGGAAATTTATCTGCCGCTGTCGCGGCTTTTGAGCCTTTATGTTGAGGCCACGCAAACCCTTTATGGCGCGACCAATGAATTTCTCGGGCGCGAAACCAAAGTGCCCTTCATTATCGGTGTGGCCGGTTCCGTGGCCGTCGGCAAATCCACAACCTCGCGTATTTTGCGCGAAATGCTGGCGCGCTGGCCGTCACATCCGACGGTTGAGCTGATTACCACGGACGGGTTTTTGTTTTCCAATCAGGTTTTGCAAGAGCGCGGGCTGATGGAACGCAAAGGCTTTCCCGAAAGCTTTGATTTAAAGCGCTTGCGGGGCTTTTTGGCCGATATTAAGTCGGGCCGCATGGCGGCTGAGGCACCGGTTTACAGCCATATTGCCTATGATATTTTGCCGGAAGAAAAAATCCGCATCTCGCGCCCCGATATTTTAATCGTCGAAGGGCTGAATGTGCTGCAGCCGGCGGTTTTGGCCAAAGAGGGCACGGAAATTCCTTTTGTTTCCGACTATTTCGATTTCTCGATTTATATTGATGCCGAAGCCGAGATTGTGCAGCGCTGGTATGTCGAGCGCTTTATGGGGCTGCGCCAAACCGCCTTTCGCGCGCCCGGCGCTTATTTTGAACGCTATGCAGAGCTTGACGATGAAGCAGCGGAAGCGACGGCGATTGATATTTGGACGCGCATTAATTTGAAGAATTTGAACGAGAATATTTTGCCGACGCGGGCGCGCGCCGATTTGATTTTGCACAAAGGCGCTGACCATCGCATTGACCGCGTCTTGCTGCGCAAAATTTAACGCCTTTTAATCCAGCGGCGGGCGCGGCCCGATATGGCGAATGACGGCACTGGCCGCATCGATACCCATTTGGGCGGCGGCCTCCATTGCTTTGCCCTGATGCAGGCCGGCCAAAAAACCGGCGGCGAATTGGTCGCCCGCGCCGGTCAAATCGACAATGTCTTCCGCCGCTAATTTTTGCGCCGGCACATGGGCGCGCGCGCTATTGTCAAATAAATGTGCGCCGTCAGCACCAAAAGTCACCGCCGCCAAAACATCGCAATCGGCCAATTTTGTCGCAATTTCATCGGGCCGTTGCGTGCCCAGCAGCGCGCCTATTTCCGCTTCATTGGCCAGCAAAATATCAATATCGCCCAAAAGTGCCATAAAGGCATCATGATGGCGCGTCACGCACAGACCATCGGCCAGCGAGAAAGCCAGCTTGCCGCCCTGACCGCGCACCTGCTTGGCTGCCGCCAGAAAAGCGGCGCGCGCGCTCGGGCTGTCCCATAAATAGCCCTCGCCAAACAATAGGCCGGTATCGGCCAAAAGCGCCGCGTCCAAATCATCAACCGCTGTGGTGACGGATGCGCCCAAAACCGTATGCATGGTGCGTTCGGCATCGGGGGTAATGAGCACCAGACAATGGCCGGTCGGTGCCGTGTCCATTGGCGAAGCGGGAAACCGCACATGGCCTTTGGCAAAAGCATCAGCAAAGACGCGGCCCAAATCATCATTGCCGATTTTGCCGATAAAGCCGGTCGCCATGCCAAGCGCCGCCATGCCGGCAATCGAATTGGCAATCGAGCCGCCGGGCCGGTGCGTATCGACGCTGACTTTTTCCTGTAGGGCGGTCGATTGCGCCGCATCAATGAGGGACATGGAGGCTTTCGGGCTACCCAAGGCGGTCAATTCGTCTTCGCTGACGGCGGCAAATAAATCGACCAAAGCGGCCCCCATGCCGGTGATGAGGCCGTTTTCGGGTTTTGCGGTCGCGCTGGTTTGGCTCATATCATATCCTTTATTTTCTCTTTATCCTTAAAGCGGCAATAATCATATACCGGACAAATATGGCATTTCGGCTTGCGCGCCAAGCAGACATAGCGGCCATGCAAAATCAGCCAATGATGGGCGTGCATGCGGAACGGTTCGGGCACTTTTTTGTCGAGCTTTTTCTCAACCGCCAAAACATCCTTGCCGGGTGCCAAGCCGCTGCGATTGGACAAGCGGAAGACATGCGTATCGACGGCAAAAGTGGCAATGCCGAAAGCTTCATTCATCACCACATTGGCGGTTTTGCGCCCGACCCCGGGCAACGCCAATAATTCATCCATGGTTTCGGGCACTTTGCCGTCATATTGCGCGAGCAATTTTTGCGACAGCAAAAACACGTTTTTCGCCTTATTGCGATAAAGCCCGATGGTTTTGACCGCATCGCGGATTTTCGCCTCGCCCAGCGCCACCATTTTTTCGGCGCTATCGGCTTTTTCAAACAAGCCCTTGGTCGCCCGATTGACGCCAATATCGGTCGCCTGGGCCGATAAAACAACGGCGACCAAAAGGGTGAAGTGGTTTTTATAAGCCAGCTCGGTGCGCGGCGCCGGATCGGTCTCGGCCAATTTGGCAAAAAACGCAGCAATATGGTCAGCGGGCATTTGGCGCGAGCGGGTCATGGCATTGTCATAAACCAGCGCGCCGCCCGCGACAATCCTTCCCTTTTGTTTCGTCCGCCGCCGCCCTAAGTAAAAGGGCATGGAAAAACCGACACTCTTGCCGGATGATTTTGACCTTGTGCTGCGCCCCAATATGTCGCTGTCACGGCGCGGCTTTTTTTGGCTTATGGTTTTCTTCACCGCCATATCGGTGATTGTCGGCGGCTATTTCTGGTCGCTCGGCGCTTGGCCGGTCTTCGGCTTTTTCGGACTTGATGTGGCGCTCCTCTATGGCGCGTTTCGGCTCAATTATCGTTATGGCAAGCGCTATGAAACCTTAAGCATGGCCGATGAAAAACTGGTGTTCAGCCAGGTCACCGCTTTGGGCGCGGCGCGGCAATGGGAGTTTGACCCTTATTGGGTGCGCGTCACCTTGGAGCGTTTCGGCGCGCATGGCGAAGATATTGGCGCGCTGATTTTATCGAGCCATGGCAAATATGTTTCGGTCGGGGCGTTTTTGGCACCGGAAGAGCGCGAAAGCCTGGCCGGCAGCCTGCAGGCGACATTGGGCGGCTGGCGCAATCGATTGGCCGCACATCCCGCTTCAGCCTGAGGTTTGGCGCTAAATTTGGCGGGCTAGCGCGATAAAATGGTCTTGTCTTGCACCGCCCCGTCAGCGTCCATTTGGTAAATATAAGGCACGCCGGTATCAATATTGACGTCAAGAATTTCGGCGCTGCTCAGCCCCTCAAGGCGCATCACCAAAGATCGCAAGCTATTGCCATGGGCCGCGATGAGAATATTTTTGCCGGTTTTGACATGCGGTAAAATATCACTGTCATAATAGGGCAAAACACGTGCACCCGTATCTTTCAGGCTTTCCCCGCCGGGCGGCGGCGTGTCGTAAGAGCGGCGCCAAATATGCACTTGTTCATCGCCCCATTTTTTGCGCGCATCATCTTTATTAAGGCCGGCCAAATCGCCATAATCACGCTCATTAAGCGCTTGGTTTTGCGTCGTCGGCAAATCGCTTTGGCCTTGCTCGGCCAATAAAAGCGTCAGGGTTTTTTGCGCCCTCTGCAAATCGGATGTGAAAGCGAGATCAAAAACCAGCCCCTGCTGTTTCAGCGCCTGCCCGGCCGCTTTGGCCTCATCAATTCCTTGTGCCGTCAAATCGGGATCACGCCAGCCGGTAAAGAGATTTTTTTCATTCCATTCACTTTGACCGTGACGCACCAGCACCAAATGGCTCATCTCATTTTCCTTATCTGTTTTCGTTTAACGACGGTTCGGTTTACAACCCCAAAACCTGCTGCATGGAATACAGCCCTTCTGATTGGTCTTGCGCCCAAAGCGCCGCTTTCAGCGCGCCGCGGGCAAATATATCGCGGTCTTCGGCGCGATGGGCCAAGCGTATTTGCTCATTTTCACCGGCCAATATCACCTCATGATCGCCGACCACTGAGCCGCCGCGCAGGGCGGCAAAACCGATGGCCCCGGCCGCGCGCGGTGCGCCAATGCCGTCGCTCCCGCTTTCTTTTGCATCGTCCAAATCAACGCCACGGCCCTGCGCCGCCGCCGCACCCAAAAGCAAAGCCGTGCCCGACGGCGCATCGACTTTGTGGCGGTGGTGCATGTCGATAATTTCAATATCCCATGCATCGCCCAATTGGGCTGCCGCTTGGCGCACCAAGCCGGCCAGCATATTGACGCCGAGGCTCATATTGCCCGATTTGACAATGCGCGCATGGCGCGCCGCCGCGGCGATTTGCGCTTCTTGGTCAGCGTCAAAACCGGTCGTGCCGATAATATGGACAAGGCGCGCTTGGGCCGCCAATGCGGCCAGCTCAACACTGGCGGCGGGTGTGGCGAAGTCAATCACCCCATCGGCTTGGCTCATTAATGCCGCCGGCCAGCACGCCCAAATCTTCGCCCAGCGCAGCGCTGTCGGCGGTCTCCAATCCGCCGGCCAGCGTGACCCCGTCTTGTTCGTCAATCAGCTTTATCAGCGTCCGGCCCATGCGACCGGCGCAGCCATTTACAATCAATCTCATAAGCCATCTATAGCAGGGTTTGCGCCGCTGCTCTATTGCTTTGCATTAGCTTTTTTGGCGCGCGCATTAAACTCGGCCATGTCGGGATAATTGCCGCCATCAAGGCTTTCGGCAAAAGCTTCAAACAGCTTTCCCTGCTCGCGCGTCAAACCGGTCGGTGTTTCCACCTCAATCTGCACATATAGATCGCCAAATTTACGCGCCCGCAGGACCGGCATGCCCTTGCCGCGCAGGCGAAATTGTTGACCCGAACGCGCGCCGGCCGGTATTGACAGTTTGACGGTTTTGCCTGCCATGAGCGGCACATTGACCGAGCCGCCGCGCACCGCAATATCAAACGACACCGGCATGGCGCAAAAAAGATCGGCCCCGTCGCGCCGCAATATGCCGTGCGGGGCGATATTGACGAAAACATATAAATCACCATAGGCCGCACCATTGGGGCCGGCATTGCCTTCGCCCGAAAGGCGAATGCGCGTGCCGTCTTCGACGCCGGCCGGAATGGCAACCGACAGATTTCGGCTTTCGCGGGTCTGGCCGCCGCCGCGACAATCGCCGCACGGATCGGCAATAATTTGGCCGCTGCCCTGACAGCCATGACAGGGGCGCTCAATGGTAAAGAACCCTTGCTGCGCACGCACTTTACCATGGCCCTGACAGGTCGGGCAGGTGCTCGGCTGGCTCCCCGGCTTGGCGCCTGAGCCATTGCACGCCCCGCAGGCTGCGGCGCGCGTCAAATGCACCTGGCGCTCTGTGCCGTCATAGGCTTCTTGCAGGGTGATATCGACCTCAGTGCGCAAATCATCCCCGCGGCGCGCTTGTCTTTGGCCGCCGCGACCGGCGCGACCGGCACCGCCGAAAAACTCTTCGAAAATATCACCAATATCGCCAAAGCCGGAAAACCCACCGGCCCCACCAAAGCCGCCTTGGCCACCAAAGCCGCCGCCTTGCTCAAAGGCGGCATGGCCAAACTGGTCATAAGCGGCGCGTGACTGGCCGTCTTTCAGCACTTCATAGGCCTCTGAGACATCCTTGAATTTCTGCTCGGCAGCCGCATCGCCCGGATTGACGTCGGGGTGGTATTTTTTGGCCAATTTGCGATAGGCCGATTTCAGCTCAGCCGCGCTGGCCGAACGGTCTACCCCCAATTGGTCATAATAATCGGCCTTGGCCATGCCGCCCCCTTTTGGCAGATTGTGCCTGCCCGTTAAGAGGCTTTCTGGTCGTTATCGGCCTCGGTCGCATCGGCCGCGGCGTCTTCTTCGGGCACTTCCTCAAATTCAGCGTCGACCACATTAGGGTCATTATCGTCGCGCGCGCCATCGGCGGCGGCATCATTGGCAGCGGCTTCGGCTTGTTGCGCTTGATAGACGGCTTCGCCGATTTTCATTGCCGCTTGGCTCAAGGCTTGCGCTTTTTCATTAATCGCGTCCATATCCTCGCCTTCCAGCGCGGTTTTCAATTCGCCCATAGCCGCCTCGGCGGCTTCCTTATCGGCCGCGTCAATCTTATCTTCATTTTCAGCTATCGATTTTTCTGTTGCGTGAATCAGTGCTTCGGCATTATTGCGCGCCTCTACCTGTTCGCGGCGCTCTTTATCGGCCGTGGCATTGGCTTCGGCATCTTTCACCATTTGCTCAATATCATCATCGGACAGGCCGCCCGAAGCTTCGATGCGAATGGCCTGCTCCTTGCCGGTCGCTTTATCGGCCGCCGACACATTGACCAGACCATTGGCGTCAATATCGAAAGTCACTTCGATTTGCGGCACACCGCGCGGTGCCGGCGGAATGCCTTCCAAATTAAACTGCCCCAAATGTTTATTGTCGGCCGCCATTTCGCGCTCACCTTGGCACACTGAAATGGTAACGGCGGATTGATTGTCATCGGCGGTTGAGAACACTTGGCTCTTTTTGGTTGGGATCGTCGTATTGCGATCAATCAGACGGGTGAAGACGCCGCCTAAGGTTTCAATCCCCAAAGAAAGCGGTGTTACGTCCAAAAGCAGCACGTCCTTAACGTCGCCCTGCAACACGCCGGCCTGAATGGCGGCACCCATGGCCACCACCTCATCGGGGTTGACGCTCATATTCGGTTCTTTGCCGAAGACGTCTTTGACGAATTCGCGAATGCGCGGCATGCGGGTTTGCCCGCCGACCAGCACCACTTCATCAATATCTGACAATGAGACGCCGGCATCTTTCATCGCCGCCTCGCATGGGGTGCGGGTGCGTTGCACAAGGTTTTCCACCAAGCCCTCAAAAGCCGCTTTGGTCAGTTTCAAATTCAAATGTTTCGGGCCCGACGCATCGGCGGTGATAAAGGGCAAGTTAATTTCGGTTTGCGTGGCTGATGAAAGCTCGATTTTGGCTTTTTCTGCGGCCTCTTTCAGGCGCTGCAAAGCCAGCTTATCGCCACGCAAATCAATGCCGTTTTCTTTCTCAAACTGTTCGGCCAAATGTTCAACCAAGGCCATGTCGAAATCTTCACCGCCAAGGAAGGTGTCACCATTGGTCGATTTCACTTCAAACACGCCATCGCCGATTTCGAGCACGGAGACATCAAATGTGCCGCCGCCCAAATCATAAACGGCAATGGTTTGCCCGTCATTTTTGTCCAAGCCATAAGCCAAAGAAGCGGCGGTCGGCTCATTGATGATACGCAAAACTTCAAGACCGGCAATTTTGCCGGCATCTTTGGTTGCCTGACGCTGCGCATCATTGAAATAGGCAGGCACGGTAATCACCGCCTGGGTCACGCTTTCGCCCAAATAATCCTCTGCCGTCTCTTTCATTTTCTGCAAAATAAAAGCCGATATTTGCGACGGCGAGTATTTTTCGCCGGCCGCCTCGACCCAAGCATCGCCGCTATCAGAGGCAATAATCTCAAACGGCACCATTTCCTTGTCTTTTTTGGTCGCCGGATCGTCAAAACGACGGCCGATAAGGCGCTTAATGGCAAATAGCGTGTTCAGCGGATTGGTCACGGCTTGGCGTTTGGCGGGCTGCCCGGTCAAGCGTTCGCCCTCTTCCGTAAAGCCGACCATGGAAGGCGTGGTGCGCGCGCCTTCGGCATTTTCAATCACCCGTGCGCTGGCCCCGTCCATGACGGCGACACAGCTATTGGTGGTGCCCAAATCAATCCCGATAACTTTGCCCATAATATTACTCCTTAGACGCGCCCGACATTGTCAAACCATGTCAAAGTCAAACCATGTCAAATGCGCGCTTTTGCTTATCTGTCGCTCATATAGGGAGGCCGAGACGCGGCTGCAAGCCCCCTTTTGGCGTTTTCGTCAAACTCTTTTGTGGTGGTTTTCGTCAGTCTTTGGCAATGCCGACCTTGGCCGGACGCAATAGGCGCTCTTCCATCATATAGCCGGCTTCGACAATTTCGATAATCGTGCCGCTCACTTGGCCGGTGCCCGGCGCTTCAAACATGGCTTCATGCAAATTGGGGTCAAATTTCTCCCCCATGGGGGTCAGCGCGGTCACTTTATGGCGCGCCAGCGCGGCCAGTAAGTCGCGCTCGGTCGCCGCAACGCCCTCTAAAAGGCTGCGCGTCGCGTCAGGCATATCATCGCCCAATTCCTGCATCACTTTGAGCGCGCGCTGCAAATTATCAACCACGCCCAACATATCGCGGGCAAAGCTCATGGCTCCGAATTTCAAGGCTTCGCTGCGGTCGCGCGCGGCGCGTTTGCGGGTGTTTTCCAATTCCGCCAGGCTGCGCAAAAGCTGGTCATTAACATCGGCCAGCCGCTCTTCGGCCGTCGGCGCGCTGTCTTCCGTTGCCGCTTCCGCTGCGTCGTCGCGTGGCTCTTTTGCGGCAGACTCGGCCGTTTCGGCCTCGCCATTGGCTTCGTCTTCGCGGCTGGTTTCGGCGGCGGCATTGGTTTCGGCGGCGTCATTGGCAGGCGGCGCGTCTTTTACCGCATCATTTTGTGGCTTTTCGTCTTCACTCATTGTCTTCTCTTAACGGCTTCCCTTATCGGCTTTTGCGCACTTTGCAGTGAGGCTTAGTTAGGGTGCATGGGCGATAAAATCAAGCCTCCTTCTGGGCCGATAATAAAGTGCTGACCAGCTTTGCCGTGTGGTCAACCATCGGCACGAGCCGCGCATAATCGGTGCGCGTCGGGGCAATCACCCCCACCACACCGACCAAGGAGCGGCTGTCATCTTGATAAGGGCTGATAATCAGGGACGAGCCGGAGAGCGAAAATAAAGGGGTTTGCGCGCCGATAAAAATTTTCACCCCATTGCCGGTTTCGGCTTCCGACAAAAGCGCGACCAACCCTTTCTGACGGTCAAGATCAGCAAATAAATGGCGCACGCGCTGCAAATTTTCCATCGCTGCAACATCATTCAGCAAGTGATCGCGGCCATGCACAATCAGCGATTTTGCGACCATTTCACTATTGCTGAGCGTCCCTGCGCCCCTGCCCTGAACCGCGCCTTGACCCGCGTTCTGACCCGCGTTCTGCTCCGCGTTTTGTATCAGGCCGCGGCGTACCAAATCGGCAGTCAATTGCCCCAAAGCCCCCTCCAATTTGGCGCTTTCGGCTTCGCTGTCGCGGCGCAATTCGCCCAAAGTGCGCCCGCGCAAGCGATGGTTGAGATAATTGCCTGCCTCGATAAGTTTTTGCGGCGCCAGACTGCGCGGCCTCGGAATCAGCCGATTTTCAACATGATTAGTGTCGTCGACCAATATTACCAGAATTTTTTCTTTGGAAATGGCGATGAACTCAATGTGTTTGACGGCGCGCTCGGCCAATGGCGCGACCACCAAACCGGCACAGGCGCTAAGCCCCGACAGACCTTGCAGCGCCTGTTTCAGCATATCTTCCATGCTTTCATCGCCGGTCAAATGCGGCGTCATGGCGGCGCGCTCTTAGGTACTCAAATCGCCCAATTGCATCATGCCGTCAATAAACAGCCGCAAGCCGCTATCGGTCGGCAAGCGTCCGGCCGAAACATGCGGCGCATAAAAAAGCCCCATCGCCTCGAGCTCGGCCATGGCCGAACGAATGCTGGCCGGAGATAATTTCTCATCCAACACATCGGCCAGGTTTTTTGAGCCAATAGGCGCGCCGGTTTCAAGATAGGCCTCGACAATATGGCCAAAAATGGCGCGCGCGCACGGTCAGTTCGGCAAGCTCGGTCATGGCGAATAGTCTAAGCGTGGCGCGCCGCCTTGCCCACAGCTTTATGTTGCTCCGCTTTTCCTTAGGCGTTAGAAAAAGCAACAAGCAAAAGGATTTTATATGCCCGTTACCCGCCCCTCCGGCCGCAGCGCCGCGCAAATTCGCGCCGTCAGTCTCGACATAAATGTCTCCAAACATGCGGAAGGTTCATGCCTCGTCAAATTTGGCGACACGCATGTCTTATGCACGGCCTCTCTGGAAACCCGCGTGCCACCGTGGCTGCGCGGCCAAGGGCGCGGCTGGGTAACGGCAGAATATGGTATGTTGCCGCGCGCCACAGGCGAGCGCATGCGCCGCGAGGCCAATGCCGGCAAACAATCGGGACGCACGCAGGAAATCCAGCGCCTGATCGGGCGTTCATTGCGCGCTGTCGTCAATTTGGCGGCTTTGGGCGAAAATCAAATTTCGCTCGATTGCGATGTCATTCAGGCCGATGGCGGCACCCGTACCGCCTCGATAACCGGCGCATGGGTGGCGCTTTATCTCTGCGTTGAGAAAATGAAGACGGATGGGCTTATCTCAACACCGGTCATGGGCGGCGTCATTACCGACCAGCTGGCCGCTTTGTCCTGTGGCATTTATCAGGGGCTGCCGGTAGCCGATCTCGATTATGATGAAGACAGCGTCGCTGATACGGATGGCAATTTCGTCATCACCGGCAGTGGCAAGCTGGTTGAAATTCAAGCAACCGCCGAAGGCGCAGCATTTGAAGAAGCCGAGTTCCAGACATTAATGGTATTGGCCAAAAACGGCATTTCAGAATTGGTGGCTTTGCAAAAACAAGCGGTCGGTCTGTAAATGGCGCGGCTTTTTACCGAGCCAAAGTTGATTGTCGCCAGCCATAATAAAGGCAAGCTGGTTGAGATTGCCGATTTATTGACGCGCTTTGACGTCGAGACGGTCGGTGCCGCCGCGCTTGGCCTGGCTGAGCCTGAAGAGACCGGTAGAACTTTTATCGCCAATGCCGAATTGAAAGCGCTGGCTGCCGCCACCACGGCCGGCCTGCCCGCCTTGTCCGATGATAGCGGGCTGGCGGTCGACGCGCTGGACGGCGCGCCGGGAATTTACTCGGCGCGCTGGGCCGAAACCGCCAATGGCCGCGATTTTGATTTTGCCATGCATAAAATTGAAATGGGGCTCCATGAAAAGGCGCAGACCCAAAAAAACCATGTGCCGCGCACGGCGCGCTTTGTCTGCGCCTTGTCTTTGGCTTGGCCTGACGGCCATGTTGAAAGTTTTGAGGGCACGGTTGAGGGCAGTCTGGTGTGGCCGATGCGCGGTAAAAACGGTTTCGGCTATGACCCGATTTTTCTGCCTGAGGGCGGCGATTTGACCTTTGGCGAAATGAACCCGGATGCCAAACATGCCATATCGCATCGCGCCGATGCTTTTGCCCAATTGGTGGCAGCTTGTTTTGAAGACAAGCTAGCGTGAACCGGCCAGCCAAAAGCAAGGCCGATATGCCGCCCTTGGGCATTTATCTGCATTGGCCTTTTTGTTCGGCGATTTGCCCCTATTGCGATTTCAATGCTCACGCGGCGCATAAAAACACGGCGACACAAGAAGATTGGTTGGCCGCCTATTGTCGCGAGCTGACCCATGCGCATGGGCTGCGCCCGCACGGGCCGGTGGAAACCGTATTTTTTGGCGGCGGCACGCCATCGCTTATGCCGGCTGAATTGGTCGGCGATATTTTGAACCATATTGACGCTCTCTGGGGGCTCGCCGCGCAGGCTGAAATATCGCTGGAAGCAAATCCGATCAGCGCTGCGGCACCGCATATGCAAAAGCTGCGCCAGGCCGGCATTACGCGGCTGTCTTTGGGGGTGCAGGCATTTGATGATGCGGCGCTCAGATTTCTCGGCCGCACCCATAGCGTCGCCGATGCACGCGCCGCTTTTGTTGACGCGCAGCGGATTTTCGACAGCGCCAGTTTTGATTTGATTTATGCGCGCCCCGCGCAGTCTTTGGCCGATTGGCAAAAAGAACTGAGCGCGGCGCTGGCCTTGGCGCCGCAGCATATGTCGCTTTATCAATTGACCATTGAGCCGGACACACCCTTTCACGCACGCATGCGGCAAGGCAAGCTCGCCATGCCCGATGAAGAGGCGGCGGCCGATTTATATGAGATGACGCAAAGCCTGTGCGCTGCCGCCGGATTGCCGGCTTATGAAATTTCAAACCATGCGGCACCGGCGCATATATGCCGTCACAATCAGGCCATATGGCAAGGCGGCGATTATGCAGGCATTGGGCCGGGCGCGCATGGCCGCTTGACATTGGACGGCACAAAACATGCCAGCCTGGCGGCGCGCCAGCCGCAAGAATGGCTGGCCGCGTGTCGCGAAAAAGGCCATGGCTGGCAGCTCACTAAATTGCCCGCTATAGAAGCGGCAGAAGAGGCGGTGATGCTGGGGCTGCGTTTGACGGAAGGGCGCGCCTTAACGGATTTGGCGGCGCAAGGCGTGGCTTTGGATAAGGCACGCATTTTGCCCTTGCAAGAAGACGGGCTGCTCATGGCGCAGCCCGATCGATTGCAGGCAAGCGAAAAAGGTCGGCTATTGCTGGATTATATTCTTGCCCGCCTCTTGGCGTGAGGGGTGGCTTCAATTTTGGTGACTATGGTGTCGGCGTGAATGCTGCCGGCGATAAGCGCGCAGCGCCGTCCACGCCGTTTTCCGAGCCCTCTGCCGTTGGCGCTCCTTCGGGCGGTAAAATTTCTTCATCGACCAGATCGCCATCTCCATTGGTCAGGGCGCGGTCAGGATTGGAGCGGCGCAGCGCTTCGGCCAAACTCATTGCCGCCTCAAGGCGCCGATCATGCTCAACAAAGCTGCGCGGGGGACGGCTGATCTCACGCGACCGCGCGCGCGTCACTTCTTGCACGGTAAGCCCGCGCTCATTGAGCCCCCCCGGCTTCAATCGGAAAATGCCGTCAATGCCGCTAAATCCGTTCGGGTCCATCAGCAGTTCGGTGGCGAAGGGTGCATCGGTTTGAAACGCCGATAGCCGCCCCGCCAAGGCGACCGCATCATAGGCCATGCTGGCAAGACGTGGCGGCGCGGCATCGTAAATTGCTTCATAGCGCGCCGCAAAAGCACTCCAATTGGCACTCGGCGCAGCGGCATACCAGCCGCCATGCAAGGGCGGCTCTTGGCTCAAAGTCGGGTCATCCCATAAGCCGGTGCCGATAAATTTGACACGGCGCGGGTCGATATCAAAATAGGGCAAAAGCGGCGCCAGGTTTCTCAGCGCCAAGCCGCCTTCGGGCATGAATACCGCATCATAGGGAATATCGCCCAAAGTCTCGACCAAGGCCAAAACCTCATAGGCCGAGACGAGCTCCGGCGCATCATCGCCCAATAATTTGAACACCGCTTCCGCCTCTTCGGGCGGCGCAATCGGCAGGCCGGTTTCGTCGTCAATGCGCTCCGGTAAAAGCGCCAAGGCCTCATCGGTCAGGCGCTGCATTTCAGCCATATGGGCGGCTTTTCTGTCGTCAAAACGGGCGAGGCGGCGCACCGGATCAAACATTCCCTCAGCCTCCGGCGGATAGGTCTCGCTTTGCACAATCGTGCCGCCAAAGCGGTCGACCGATGCCGCAAAGCTGGCCGCTATGCGTGCCCCGAAAACCCCTTCCGGCACCAAAGCACCGAAGCGCGTCAGCCCCTGCGCGATCGCCTCAGAGACAATGCGGTCAATATTTTGTTCGGGCAAAAAGCCCATCAACCACAAGCCATCCGTTGCCGTGCTGGCATCATTGGAAAAAGCAAAGCCCGGCACATTGCGTCCCGCCAGCACCGGCTGAATGGCGGTGACGGAAGAGCCGAAAAGCGGCCCGACAATAATATCGGCGCCGGCCGCAATGGCGGCTTTGGCGGCGTCTTCAGCCCCTTCTGCCGTGCCCTTTGTGTCGTGCAGGCTGATGACGAGGCTTTGGGTCGGGGCATCAAAAAGCGCCAATTGAGCGCCATTATATAAATGCCCGGCGAGGCTGCGAATGGTCTCGCGCGAATCGCCCAAGGGCAAAAGCAAGGCGACAATCTTCACTTTGGCAGGACGCGGCGGCGGTGCCGGATAGGCGCTTTTGTCAATGCTTATCGCCCGAACAGGCTTGGCTTTTTGGGCCATGCTGGTTTTGGGTGCCGGGTCATTTTGCGCCAAGGGTGCCGGGCCGCGACCGCAAGCGGCGACAAGGCTGACGGCTATGAGCGCGCCATAAAGGGCAACACGCCGTTTGGCGCGGCCCATGGCATTTTCGGTATTTGCGTTTTGCTTCATACTGCCTTGCTTTCAGCCGGAAATGCCGACCATATCGAGCGCGGCGGTTTAAGTAAATGCATAATCAGACAATCTGTGACATGAGAATATGGCGGCTTTCAGGCACGGTGAACAGATATGAGATGGACATCAGATAGACATAAGATAGACATTGGGCAGACACGGGCGGCGCGACAGGTTAAGCTATGGCATGACTGATGATGCGCCAAACGGCCAAGCCATTGGGTCGGCGCTTGCCGCCGGCCTTTACATCGTCGCCACCCCTTTGGGTCATGCGCGCGACATTACCTTGCGGGCGCTTGATGTGCTGGGTGCGGCCGATATGATTTACTGCGAAGACACGCGCAATTCGGCCAAATTATTGACCTATCACGGGATAAAAACCCCGACCGCCGCCTATCATGAGCATAATGGGGCCAAGGCGCGCCCGAAAATTCTTGCCGCTTTGGCGGCCGGTCGAAAACTTGCGCTGATTTCAGATGCCGGCACGCCGCTTATTTCCGACCCTGGCATGAAGCTGGTGCGCGATGCGCGCGCCGCCGGCCATGCGGTGACCGCCATTCCCGGTGCCTCAGCCCCGATTGCCGCTTTGTCGGTTTCCGGCTTGCCCAGCGACCGCTTCACCTTTGCCGGTTTTTTGCCGCCCAAAAGCGCGGCACGACAAAGCGCGCTTGAAAATTTGAAAGCGGCGCGCGGCGGCACATTGGTGGTGTTTGAGGCGGCACGCCGCTTGCCAGCCTTATTGGACGATATTGCGGCGGTTTACGGCGCTTGCGAAATTTGTGTGGCGCGCGAATTGACCAAGAAATTCGAAGAAGTCAAAAGTGGCGCGCTTGATGATCTGCGCGCGTATTTTGCGGCCCAAGCGCCACGCGGCGAAATCACCGTGCTCATTGCCCTGCCGCCCGAGACCGCTTTGGGGGCGGCTGAGATAGATGCCATGTTGGTCGATGCCATGGCGTCCATGAGCCGCCGTGATGCAGTTCAAGCCGTCGCGAAGACGAGCGGGCAAAGCCGCCGCACGATTTATGCGCGCGCGCTCAGGCTTAATGATGGCGCGCGCGATGCGAAAGCGCAGGCCGATAAAGAAGAAGAAAAACATGCCACCGCGACAGCAGAAAAAGACGATTAAGGCCCGTCGCATGGCCTGGGCGCAGGGGCGCCGTGCCGAGTTTTGGGCGGCGCTTTATTTGCGACTGAAATTTTATCGCATCATTGCGCGCAATCTGCGCCTGCCGGGCGGTGAGATTGATTTAAACGCCAAGCGCGGCGCGCTTTTGATATTTGTCGAAGTGAAATACCGCCCCAATCACGCGCTGGCCCATGCCGCCATCAGGCCGCAGCAATGGCGGCGTATTGAGGCGGCGGCGGCGCAATTTGTTGCCAAACGGCCGGCCCTGCAGGCGTGTCGCTGGCGCTTTGATGTATTGGCCATGGCGCCCAAAAGCTGGCCGCTGCATCGGCGCAATGCTTGGCGCAGCCAATATTAAAATATCCGACGCAGCGGTGGCGCATTGGGTTTGTGCTTGAGTGCAGCGGCGATTTGCCCGAAACTGCGCGCAAGTGAGGAAAGCTTATGACTGCCCATGCGGCTTTGACCATCGCCATTCAAATGGACCCGATTGCCGATATTGACATTACCGGCGATACCAGTTTCGCACTGGCGCTGGAGGCGCAGGCGCGCGGCCATGCGCTTTATTATTACACGCCGGATGCGCTTGTCATGCTGGACGGCAAGGTCAGCGCCCGTGTGCAATCTCTGAAAGTGGCTGACAAGCTGGGCGCGCATTTTGACTTGGGTGCGCCGCAACTGACCGATTTGGCGGAGATGGATGTGATCTTGATGCGCCAAGACCCGCCTTTTGACATGAATTATATTTCCGCCACGCATTTTCTCGAGCGCATTCACCCCGATACTTTGGTGGTCAATGATCCGGTCGCCGTGCGCAATGCGCCTGAAAAAATCTTTCCGGTGCACTTTGACGGGCTGCTGCCGCCGACTTTAATGACGCGCGACCGGCAAGCGCTGGAAGATTTCCGCGCCAGCCATGGTGATATTATTTTAAAGCCGGTTTTCGGCAATGGCGGCGCCGGCGTGTTTCGTGTGCGCGCCGATGATGAAAATTTCGGTTCGCTGATTGATATGTTTATGGAAACCAGAGAGCCGATTATCGCGCAAGCCTATTTGAAAGATGTGCGCGGCGGCGATAAGCGGGTCATTCTGGTTGAGGGCGAAGCGGTTGGCGCGCTCAATCGCGTGCCGGCTGAGGGCGATGCCCGCGCCAATGTGCATGTTGGCGGACGCCCCGAGGCGTGCGAATTGGATGCGCGCGATTTGGAAATCGCCGCGCAAATTGGCCCGGCCTTGCGCGATAGCGGCATTATTTTTGCCGGCATAGATGTGATTGGCGGTTATTTGACCGAGATTAACGTCACCTCGCCGACGTGTATTCGTGAAATAAAAGCCTTTGGCGGGCCCGATATTGCGGCGCTGATTTTGGATGCGATTGAAGCGCGTCGCGCCTAATTTTGTTTTTTGTAAATCTCTTGGCAGGCCAACGCATCGCAGGCAATGACCCTTTGTTGGCCGTTTTCACTATGCGTCAGTTTGGCGTGCGGCAGGCCGTTAAATTGCAGCAATTCAGACACTTTCCAATAATTTAAAAACCTGTCAGACGGGGTGTTTTCGGCCAAGCCCAAAGCACGAAAAATGGATTTCTTGCCGGGTAAATCTTCGACAAAAACATCCCCCAACTCAACACTGACACGGCGACGATTGAACATAATGGCCTCAAGAAAACGTCGTCAGATTAATCATTCGGGGTGACAAAAATCAAGCCCCGCTTGTGATGGCGGCAATTTTTTCTTAAGCTTTGCGTCAAGAAAAGAAAAACAAGTCATGGTCGCCAATATTCAAACCATTGCCTTTCAAGGCGTCGACGCCGTACCGGTCGAAGTGCAAGTGCACTTGGCGCCCGGTCAAAACGCTTTTAATGTAGTTGGCCTGCCCGATAAATCGGTCGCCGAAAGCCGCGAGCGCGCGCGCGGCCCTGTCGGCCATTGGCCTTGCCCTGCCTTATGACCGCATCACGATAAATCTCTCACCCGCCGATTTGCCGAAAGAAGGCAGCCATTATGATGTGCCGATTGCTCTGGGACTGTTGGTGGCGATGGGCGCCTTGCCGCAAAATGCGGTGTGCGATTTTTATGTGATGGGAGAATTGGGACTCGACGGCACGCTGATTGGGGTGCCCGGCGCTTTGCCTGCCGCCATGGCGGCGCTGGCCAAAAATAAAGGCTTTATCTGCCCTGCCGATTGCGGGCCGGAAGCGGCATGGTCGGGGCTGGCCGCACCCGATAAGCCGAGCATTATTGCGGCCAAACATTTATTGGAAGCGCTCAATCATTTGCGTGGTGTCACACTTTTGCCGCCACCGCAAGCGCGCCCGACACCGCATGCGGATAACATGCCGGATATGGCCGATATTCGCGGTCAAGCCGAGGCGCGTTTGGCGCTGGAAGTGGCCGCTTGTGGCGGTCATAATCTATTGATGAGCGGCCCGCCGGGGGCGGGAAAATCCATGTTGGCGGCGCGTCTGCTGGGCATTTTGCCGGCGCTGACGGCGCGCGAAAGATTGGAAATTTCGGTTATTGAGAGCCTGTCCTCAAAGCGCGGTTGGGTTCGCTTGTCATCGCCTGCCTTTATGTCGGCAAGAATATTTGGCTAAATTATCCGGCCCCCTGCTCGACCGCTTCGACATTCGCATTAATGTGCCGCCCGTGCCGCTATCGCAAATGATAGATGATGAAAAAGGCGAAAGCAGTGCGGCGATTGCAGACCGCGTGGGGCGCGCACAAGAAACACAATTGGCGCGGCAAAATTGCCTGAATGCGCGGCTTGATGGTGAGGCTTTGCGCGCTTTGGCGGCGCCGGATGGACGCGGTCGCAAATTGCTCGATGCGATTATTGATGATGGTGGGCTCACGGCGCGCGGCTTTAACCGCATTTTGCGCGTCGCGCGCAGTCTCGCCGATTTGGCCGGTCGCGACGGGGTGACGGATAAAGATATTGCCACAGCTTTGGTGTGGCGCGGCCATGCGTGATGCGGGACTAAAGCTAAATGCTCTCCAGACCATAAGCGGCAATCGCCGCCATATTGAGCACTTCGGTGGCGGTTGCGCCGATACGGGCAATCTGCACCGGCTGCGCCAGACCGATAAGGATAGGGCCGATCAGCGTTGCTTGCCCCAATTCTTCCAACATTTTGGTCGAAATGGAAGCCGAGTGAATGGCCGGCATGACCAAAACATTGGCCGGCTCGGTCAAGCGGCAAAACGGATAGCGCTGCATGGCTTCGCGATTGAGCGCCACATCGGCGGCCATTTCGCCTTCATATTCAAAATCAACATTGCGCGCATCCAGGAGTTTGACCGCCTCGCGCACATAAACCGATCGGTCGCCTTCGGGATGACCGAAAGTGGAATAAGCGAGCATGGCAACGCGCGGCTCATGGCCCAAGGCGCGCGCCGTGGCGGCGCTTTGGCACGCAATATCGGCCAGCTCTTCAGCGCTCGGCATATCAATGACATTGGTGTCGGCCACCATGACGGTGCGTCCGGGACGGGTGACCAGCATGGACATGCCCATCACGCGCTGGCCGGGGCGCGGGTCAATGACTTTCGAGACTTCTTCCAAGGTAATGGAATAAGAGCGCGTGACGCCGGTGACCATGGCGTCAGCATCGCCGCGCGCCAAAGCGCAAGCGCCGAAAATATTGCGATCATTGGCCACCATGCGCTCGCAATCGCGCATTAAGCGGCCTCGTCGTTGCAGCCGTTCGAATAAAAATCCGCTGTAATCGCCAACGCGATCAGAGGCGCGCGTGTCACGGATTTCAATATCGTCGCGTCCGTCAAGCCCCAAGGCCTTCATATTGTCGCGGACAATTTGCTCGGTGCCGACGAGAATCGGCTCACCCAGCCCCAAATCCTTATAGGCAACGGCGGCGCGAATGACCTGCTCTTGCTCGCCCTCGGCAAAAATCATCCGTTTGGCGTTTTGCTTGGATTTGTTCATGATGATTTGTATCGAGCTGGCGGTCGGGTCAAGCCGCGCTTTCAGGCGGTCTTGATAGGCCTCCATATCGACAATCGGCGCACGCGCCACACCGCTATCCATGGCGGCGCGTGCCACGGCAGGCGGAATTTCGCTGATCAGGCGCGGGTCAAACGGCACCGGAATAATATAGCGCGGGCCAAAGCGCGGGCGCTCGCCATCATAGGCAGCGGCCACTTCATCGGGGACATCTTCACGCGCCAGCATGGCCAGAGCCTCGGCGCAGGCAATTTTCATCGCATCATTAATGGTCGTGGCGCGCACATCCAAAGCGCCGCGGAAAATATACGGAAAGCCCAAAACATTATTGACCTGATTGGGATAATCCGAGCGTCCGGTCGCCATAATGGCATCGTCGCGAATGGCGGCAACTTCTTCCGGTGTAATCTCCGGATCGGGATTGGCCATGGCAAAAATAATCGGCTTATCGGCCATGGTTTTAACCATATCCTCGGTCACGGCGCCTTTGACCGACAGGCCCAAAAACACATCCGCCCCATTCATCGCATCGGCCAGGCTGCGCGCTTTCGTGTCAGCGGCATGGGCCGATTTCCATTGGTTCATGCCCTCTTTGCGGCCCTTATAAATGACCCCTTTTGTGTCGCATAAAATCGCATTGTCATGCGCCACGCCCATGGCTTTGATAAGCTCAAGGCAGGCAATGCCGGCGGCGCCGGCGCCGTTGACGCAGACTTTAATGTCTTTCATTTCCTTGCCGGTCAAATGCAGCGCATTGATAAGGCCGGCGGCGCAAATAATCGCCGTGCCGTGCTGGTCGTCATGAAACACGGGAATGTCCATCAGCTCGCGCAATTGCTGCTCAATAATGAAGCAATCGGGTGCCTTTATGTCTTCCAAATTAATGCCGCCAAAGCTAGGGCCCATATATTTGACCGCATCGACAATCTCTTGCGGGTCTTGTGTATCAAGCTCCAAATCAATGGAATCGACATCGGCAAAGCGTTTGAACAAAACCGCCTTGCCTTCCATGACCGGCTTGGAGGCCAGCGCCCCCAAATTGCCGAGCCCCAAAATGGCCGTGCCATTGGAAATCACTGCCACCATATTGCCGCGCGCCGTCAAATCATATGAGGCATCGGCATTTTCCGCGATCGCCTCGACCGGCACGGCGACGCCCGGCGAATAGGCGAGCGACAAATCCCGTTGGGTCGCCATCGGTTTGGTGGGGCTTATTTCAAGCTTGCCCGGCTTGCCGTTTGCATGAAAGCGTAAGGCTTCCTCATCGGTAAAATTTTTATCCGTATCACTCATATGCGTCTCTGTTCTATGGGCTTTTAGGGCTTTGGGGCAGCAAAGACAAGCAGGCGCGGTCAAGAAAAGCAAAATAAATTCAACAGCTTTTTGTGCCCGAAACAGGCTCAAAGCGTGTCGCAAGGCGCGCGCTTTGCTAAACTAAAGGCCATGTCCGCTTCCGCTACCAGCCCTGAAAATAGCGCCGCCAAGGCCGCCAAGCCTGCCATGGGTGATAAGCCGACGCCGATGATGGCGCAATATTTGGCGATTAAGCAAGCCCATCAAGATGCGCTTTTGTTTTATCGCATGGGCGATTTTTACGAATTGTTTTTTGACGATGCGGTCGCCGCGGCCGCGGCGCTTGACATTACCTTGACCCATCGCGGCAAGCATTTGGGGGCTGCCGTGCCTATGTGCGGCGTGCCTTATCACGCCAGCGAAAGCTATTTGCAACGCCTCATCAAAGCCGGGTTCCGTGTTGCCATTTGTGAGCAAACCGAGGATCCGGCTGAGGCCAAAAAGCGCGGCTCAAAATCCGTGTTGCGCCGCGAAGTGGTGCGTCTGGTCACGGCCGGAACGCTCAATGAGGACAGCTTGCTTGATGCCAAGGCGGATAATTTCATCGCCGCTTTGGCGTGCCGCGGTAAGGCACCGAAAGCCGATTGGGCGGTCGCCTGGGCTGATATGTCGACCGGCGCGTTTTTTGCCAGCGCCTGCAATGCCGATGCGTTGCCGGCGCTGTTGGCGCGCTTGCGCCCATGCGAGATTATTGTCCCCGATGCGGTGGCCGCTGTCATGGCCGAGAGCCCTGCGCTCGGCGCGCTTTTGCACGACAGCCAAGGCGATGGCGCGTCCCCTGTGAGGCCCATGATATCGACGGTCGGCGATGTGACGTCAAAGCTGGCAGCCAAGAAAATCGCCGCCGATTTCGGCATTGCCTGCCGTGACGGGTTGGCGCATGAAGGGGCCGCCGTCAATCTCGCTTGCGCGCAGATTCTCAGCTATTTTAAAGCGACACAATATGACACACAAATTTGCCTGAAAGCGCCGCAGGTGGAGCGTGATGCGCAAATCATGGCGCTTGACGCAGCGACGCGCAGCAATCTTGAGTTGAACCGCACCTTATCGGGCGCGCGCGAAGGCAGTCTGCTGCATGTTTTGGATGCCACGGTGACTGCCGGCGGGGCGCGGCTTTTGGCGTCGCGGCTTAATGCGCCTTTGACATGTCGCGATGATATTGAAGCGCGTTTGGCCGCGGTGCAGGCGTTTATGGATGCGCCTGATTTGGCCGATAGCGTGCGTGCTGCCTTAAAAACCGTGCCTGATATGGCGCGCGCCCTCAATCGTTTGGCCATGCAGCGCGGCGGCCCGCGCGACGCGCAAGCCATTGCGCTGGCCATGCAGGCGGCGACGCAATTGGCGGCGGCGCTATTGGATAAAATGCCGGAAAATTGTGGCGAGCTGGCAGCGCAAATTGCCTGTCTTGGCGAACAGAGCGCGGCGCTGAGCGGCTTGCGCCAGCGCCTTGATGGGGCTTTGGACGACACGCTGCCCCTTTTGGCGCGCGATGGCGGCTTTATCGCCGCAGGTTTCCACGCCGGCTTGGATGAGGCGCGGGCATTGCGTGATGAAAGCCGTCGTATCATTGCCGCTTTGCAAAATCGCTATGGCGCGGAGACCGGCATTAAGGCGCTGAAGATCAAGCATAATGGCGTTTTGGGCTATCATATTGATGTGCCGGCCGCGCAAGGCGATAAGCTGATGCAAGCGCCGCATGAGGCGGTGTTTATCCATCGCCAAACCTTGGCCAATTCGATCCGCTTTTCGACCGCAGAATTGGCCGAACTGGCGGGGCAAATCTCGCGTGCCGGTGAAACCGCTTTGGCGCTTGAACTGCAATTATTTGCGCAGTTAAGCGACGATATTTTGGCGGCGCGTGACGCTTTGGATGGGCTGGCCGAGGCGCTGGCAATGATTGATGTCAACGCCGCTTTGGCGCAAATGGCGCGGTCGGAAAATTGGGTGCGCCCGCAGCTTTTTGACGATAAGCGCTTTTTGATTGAGGCGGGGCGCCATCCGGTTGTCGAGACGGCTTTGCGCCGCGACGCAGCGGCGCCGTTTATCGCCAATCCTTGCGCGCTCGATGCGGCGGGTGATGCGGCACCGCGCATGAGCCTCCTGACCGGCCCCAATATGGCCGGCAAATCAACCTTTTTGCGGCAAAATGCGTTGCTTGCCATTATCGCCCAAATGGGCAGTTTCGTGCCTGCCGCAAGGGCTGAGATCGGCATTATTGACCGGGTTTATTCGCGCGTCGGCGCGGCCGATGATCTGGCGCGCGGGCGCTCGACCTTTATGGTGGAAATGGTTGAGACGGCAGCGATTTTGAACGGCGCGGGACCGCGCGCTTTGGTGATATTGGATGAGATTGGCCGCGGCACGGCGACATTTGACGGCTTGTCTTTGGCCTGGGCGACCGTTGAATATTTGCACAATGTTATTGGCTGCCGCACCTTATTTGCGACCCATTATCACGAATTGACGGCGCTGGCGGAGCGCTTGGATGGACTCGCCAATGCTTCGATGAAAGTGCGCGAGCATGACGGGCAATTGGTGTTTTTGCATGAGGTCGGCAGCGGCGCGGCCGACCGCTCTTACGGCATTCATGTTGCCGAGCTGGCCGGCTTGCCGAAAAACGTCACTTTGCGGGCGCGCCATGTCTTGGCGCAATTGGAAGAGAATGATGCAGCACAAGGCGGAGATAAACTCAATGCGTTGCCGCTATTTGAGGCGCGCCCTTTTGGGGCGGCACATGAACAAACGCAAGATATCCTGCGCGCTGCGCTTGCGGCGCTTGAGCCGGATCGGATGAGCCCGCGTGAGGCGCTTGACCGGATTTATCAATTGCAAGAACTGGCCGACAAGGGTGACGATACGGTTTAGCGGCGCGAGCGTTTCGCCCCGTTTGACAAGCTTGTGAGAAGGCCGTGCTTTGGCCGCAATTCATGCTATATGAAGTCAACGAAATGGTTTCCCCTTGAAAGCGGGTAGAAAGGGCTGCCAAAATGGCAAAAAAAAATCCGGCAAAAAACTGCCAGCCGCCTCTGGCCGAGCGCTTGTCGGCTTTGGCGCAAGCGCATAAGGGCGATGAAAAAGGCCTGCGCCTCGCCGTGTTGGACACATTGCGTGCGCAAATGGCCGATGACCGCGCCGCGGCGCGCCGCGATCTCGAAGAAAAGCGCTTAAAAGGGGCCAAATGCGCCGAGACCCTATCGGCGCAAATGGATGCCATGCTGGGCGCCCTCGCTGATTTTGTTTCCACGCATATATTGTTCATCGCCAATCCGACGGATGGCGAGAAAGTCACTATGGTCGCGGTCGGGGGCTATGGCCGTGGCCGCTTGGCGCCTTATTCCGACATCGATCTTTTGTTTCTGCTGCCCTATAAGCGCAATGCAACCAGCGAGAGCTTTGTCGAATATATTCTTTATATTTTGTGGGATTTGGGGCTGAAAGTCGGCCATGCGACGCGCTCGGTCAATGAATGCGTGGCGCAGGCGCAAGGCGATATGACGGTGCGCACGGCGATGTTGGAAAGCCGCTTTTTATGGGGCAGCACGCCGCTTTATGAAAGCTATAAACAAGCCTTTCAAAGCAAAATCATGGATGGCACGGCGCGTCAATTCGTGACCGCCAAACTGGCTGAGCGCGATGAGCGGCATGAAAAAACCGGTCGCTCGCGCTATCTGGTCGAGCCCAATTTAAAAGAAGGCAAGGGCGGCTTGCGCGATTTGAACACTTTGTTTTGGATTGCCCGCTATAGCTATCAAGTGGAAGCGCTTGATGATTTGGTCGGCCTTGGCGTGCTGACGGCCGAGGAGTTGCGCCTGTTCCGAAAATGCGATGATTTTCTCTGGCATGTGCGCTGCCATTTGCATTTTCTAACCGATATGGCGCAAGAGCGCTTGAGTTTTGATGTGCAAAAACCAATGGCCGGTTTTTTCTATCCGGCGGCGCAAGACAAAGCGGATGGCGGCAAAAAATCAGGCATGAAGCCGGTTGAAAAATTCATGCGGCGGTATTTTCTGGTCGCCAAAAATGTCGGCGATCTGACGGCCATTTTCTGTGCCTCATTGGAGGCGGCACAGAAAAAACCGCGCGCCGCAGCGCGTCTGCCCGCCTTGTTTCGGCGGCAAAAACAAGTCGACGGTTTTACCATTGGGGCGAGCCGCCTGAAAATGGCGCGCGCCGATATATTCAAGCGCAATCCGGTCAATCTTATTCGCGTGTTTCATCTGGCTGACAGTACCGGGCTTGATATTCACCCCGACACTTTGCGCGCCATCACCCAACATACGCATTTGATTGATGAGGCTTTGCGGCAAGATGAAACGGCGAATAAATTATTTCTCGACCTTTTGACCTCAAAGCGCGACCCGGAACGGATTTTGCGGCGCATGAATGAGGCCGGTGTGCTGGGCCGATTTGTCCCCGATTTCGGGCGCATTGTCGCGCTTATGCAGTTCAACATGTATCACCATTATACGGCCGATGAGCATTTGTTGCGCGCCCTTGGCCTGTTGCGCGAAATAGAAAGCGGTGCAGTGGCCAAAGCGCATCCATTGGCCACGGAATTATTGAATAATGGCGGGGTCAATCGGCGCGTCATTTATCTCGCCACTTTGCTGCATGATATTGCCAAAGGGCGACCCGAAGACCATTCCATTGCGGGCGCGCGTATCGCCCGCAAGCTCGGGCCGCGTCTCGGTTTTTCAAAGGCTGAAACGGCATTGACCGAATGGTTGGTGCAAGAGCATTTGGTGATGAGCGATGTGGCGCAAAGACGTGATTTAGCCGACCCGCGCACGGTCGAAGATTTTGCCAAAACCGTGCAAAGCATGGAACGCCTCAATCATTTATTCGTGCTCACCGAGGTTGATATTAAGGCGGTCGGGCCGGGTGTGTTTAATGGCTGGAAAGCACAGCTTTTGCGCGAGCTTTATGCCGAAACCGCCTCGCGCTTCAATGCCGGCACCGCTTTGGCGGCGCGCGGCGAACGCCTCGATGGCGCCAAAACCGCTTTCGCGCAATTGGCCGATAAGGCCTGGAACAAACGCAAATTAAATGCCTATATGCGCCGCCAATCCGATGCTTATTGGCTAAGCTTTCCGACCGAAGCGCAATTGCGCCACGCCGATATGATTGCCGCCATGGAGGCGGAAGGCGAGCCCATGGCGCTGGAAGTACATGGTGATAAACTGCGCGATTGTTCTGAAATAACCATTATTTGCCAAGACCATGCCGGGCTGTTTGCCCGTCTCGCCGGGGCCTGCGCTTTGGCCGGATTGACGATTTTGGACGCGCGCATCACAACCACGCGGGACGGTTTGGCGGTCGATGCGCTGCATGTCGCCGATCATGGTCAGCCTGGGCCTTTATCATCCGATAAGGCGGCGCGCTTGCTGGCCACTATGCGCGATGTTTTATCGGGGCAAGTGATTGTGCCCGAGCGCCTGGAAGGGGCGCCGCAGCGCACCCAGATCGA
>Ga0181574_10000148_pt1 | contig 62275 bp, 92 predicted proteins | sample 101ome_24_FD_145600 | JGI IMG/M metagenome (GOLD analysis project Ga0181574, IMG submission 145600) | Coastal salt marsh microbial communities from the Groves Creek Marsh, Skidaway Island, Georgia - 101410AT metaG (spades assembly) | ecosystem: Environmental > Aquatic > Marine > Intertidal zone... | reverse complement strand
AATGCCACATGGCATTTTGATATCCACTCGTGGGTGTCGTGGACTTTTGTTTCTACTTCTGCTGCGCTTGCGGTAATAACGCAGAACATTACATATTTAAGACTTGTAGCCACCGCCAGCCTTTTTATACTCAAGGGCCAAGAGTTGGGCTTTACGTGCTGACCACTGACCCGGCTTACCACCACGTGAGCCTGCTTTGATTTTTTCAAACAGTCTTTTACGCAGAGCAGGTTTAGTATAGTTACCTGCTTCGTTTACTCTACTTTTGCTTTTCTTTTTGGGGGTAGCTTTTTTTCTAGGTGCCATAATTACTACCTTGCTGGATCAAAATATTCTTCTACAGATACTGTAATATCTAATGTCATAGCACTTTCTCTGTATGCAATTATCTTGTCTTTTTGATGTAGTGTAAAAAAGTTACCAGATACTACGTCATGTACTGAATTTCCTGCCATACTTAAACCATTTATAAGATAGTGATATGATGTATCGTCATTGTGATAAAACTGTAAATACGCTTTTTTAGTGCTAGTAGAGCCGTTGCTTAGATGTAAAAATCTAACAATAGCACTATAGTTATCCGGCACAGTATAGATAACGTCAGCACTTGCGTCAGCAGAGGTGCTGGTTATTGTTTTACTTTCCGTAGTAAATTTAGATACACTTAGATCTGGCATTACTTCTTCTTAGCCACTCCGCCACGCATCATTTTCTTTTTAGCCATCTTAGCCATTCCACCACCACGCATACGCTTTGGCTGTACTGAACCACCACGCATCATTTTCTTCTTTGCCATTTTAGCCATTCCGCCGCCACGCATTTTTTTCTTAGCTACCATTTCTAAGTTCCCTTCTATCTAATACTAGACTCTGATACACTTCCTCTGGAAAGTGTTTATAATAACCAGACTTCTCCAGACTCAATGCTGCATCGTCTAGTGTAGATAGTCTTTGTACAAACACCATGCAGTACACAAGACCTTCATCTGTTGCATCCTCATCAACTAGGAAATCCAGACCCGCTTCTTCAGCGTCATAGTCTGGATGAAACACCATGAGGTGCATATCTTTACCTGCTATGGACATAGCTTCATTTATGCCATCACAATATCCATCTAGGTATTCCATGTCAGGTAGGTATTGGTTTGCCCACACCACTATGTCATAGTCGTGCTGCTCAAAGCGTTTGACTTCAGCTATCAGACCCTCTAGCCCTGTATTGATACTGAATACAACTTTGTTATCTAGCCATGCTTGTTTTGCATAGGGGCAGGGTGGTAGGCCGTTTAGTTTTGCATTTGGTACTTCAAGAAACTCGTGTGACCACTTGCGTATATCCGCTTCTACGGGATGCATTACGAGTTTTTAATTTTGTTGTAGGCTTCCAAACCTTTTGGGCCACTAGCTTTCAATGCACGTAGACCAGCGTTATCTGTGACTGAACCTCCGTTAGAATACATATGTGGTTTGCCGTTTGCCATACCACCACGCATCATCTTTGTTTTCTTTTTGCCTTTAGGAAACTCAGCCATACCTATACCAATAGAAATAACAGGCACTTTTTTTGTAGCATTGCCACCTTTAGACATTTCTCTACGCCCACCCATTACAAGAGAAGGCGGTGGTGTTTTTTCGCCACGTTTTTTTAATTCTGTGATAGCTGCACGTACTTCCTTTTGTGACGCACCACTACCTTTGTTTAGCATAGCATTTAATTGGGCAGTTGATTTATTAGATAATTCGTTTGCCATTACTTTTTCTTCTTTCTATTGTCTACGGATGACAGCAGCAAGCCGCCCTTATTCATGCGATAGTCATGTGCGCCTCTTGCACGTTTAGTTACTTTACCGCCACGGTTCATGCTAGTATCGCCTGCAGTCATTTTAGCCAATACTTTACGCAACATCTTTTTATTATTTTCTGTTGGATCGCCTTCTTCCAATTTTCTTTTAGCAGAATTAAGAATACGGCTTTGTTGATTTTTTGTTAACTTATCAAACTCAGGAACTAACTCACCCGTTTCGTTTGCAGCTTTAAGTGCAACAGCAAAGTTGTCTACCTCTTTAGTCTTACCACGAGAACCAGAAGATATATTTGCTCTACGTTTTGTTTCAGCACGAGCATCAGCACGTCTGCGTTTTTCACGTATTTTGTTTAGTGCTTCCTGTAATGCTTCTTTTTCTTTTTTAGTTTTAGCATTTCTAATCATACGAGCAAACGCATTATCTTGTTTGCTACGTGCTTGCATACCGGGTGATGCAGCCATTTGGTCTTTAATAAAGTTAGACACAGATGCTTTGCCCTGAGTTACACTTGGCTTGAGGCTACCTTTAGCAACCTTTGCAGTATCTATCTCATTTTGAATGGCACGTTCCGTTGGGATTTCATCTCCAAGTTTAATAGCTTGATCTTTTGCAAAACGTACACCACGTTGCGTTGCTTTTAATAATTTACCAATAGTCATACTATTTTCCTTACCATTTAACTTTGTGTGACCAATATTTAGCAGACAGCTTTGTGGTAGGTTTACCCTGCGCATTGTGTCGTGCATAATAGCTACGCTTACGTGCTTTATCCTTTGCTGTCGTAGGATTTTTGCCAGCACCCTTCACGCCCTGCTGACCGAAGCGTATAAATTTATACTTGCCACCTTCTGATGCCATCACACAATGTGACTTAGTTGGGTGGTTAGGTGTCCGTTTGGGTTTGTTAACGCCAGTCAGACCTTCCTCTTTCATTTTGTTTTTGACTCTCTCAGGTATAGCCATTACGTATTTATTCCTTTTTCTGGCATTGGCATGTCAAACGTATGTGGTGTACACTTGGCTCTCCAGTCAACTATCTCACCTGACGCTATCATAGACTGATGCCACTGCATCACCTGCTCTGTGGTGGGGCATTGTTCAACAACTTCGGTATGTGTTTTAACTACGCCATCTGCAGTTATAATTACAGATAGGTATAGGAAGAATGAAACCATCACTCATCTTTCTCTGTCCACCCCTCTGCTCTCATAGCATCTTCTACGTGTTTCAAAGTAAATGAACGCCCGTAATGGGCTTCGACTGCACTACGCACATAAAATACATCGCTATGCGGTATATGCAGTCGGTCTAATGAATTGGTACGAATAGCATCATAGAATGCATCAAGTACATTGTCTGTATATAGTTTTACAGATTTCTTAGCCATTGTCAAGAACTTTCTTTAAAAACACGAATATATTTTATACAAAGGAGTACACTACAAGTGTAATCACTTAGAGTGTATTAACAAAGAAAATTTAGTAGAGACTAACTTATGATATAGTTAAGTGTTATAGTTAAGAAGTTTTTTAAGAATTATTATATAAACATTTAAGTGTATCACTTTAAGTGTGTTTAGTTATACATAATTATACCAGATTCTGTCAAGTAAGTCAACCCCCCTTTTTCAAAATAGTTCAAATGGGTCCATACACCCCCTACAATTGCCTATTTTTTAGGCAGTTGCACAATGCTTGTGCATATAGGTAGTGTCAGTTGTTATTGTGGTTAACACTCAATTTTCCTGATTTGTGTATTTATCTGTATATATATCTACGCCACCCCGCCATGGCCCCCGCCCGTACCCCCAAGCCTGCCCATATCTGCCTGCATCCAGCCGCATTATGCATCCGCAATGCGACATATGTGCTGTATATGCGGCATATGCGAGGCAAAACTCTAGGTTTTCTGCGGTTTTCAGCCAATGTGGAAACTGTTATGGTATCAGTTGCCATCTGAAAGATGATGTGAAATGGTCAAGGTTGGGAAAACGGCACACAATGCGAGATGCCGATGCACATACTACCACCCCCTTGGGGTGAGGTGGCTGGCTAACTAAGTCCGATGTCGGACCAACAAAAGCCTCGTGAGTTTCACGCACGAACTTCGGTAGCTTTAGCTACCTGCAGTAGCGTAGGAAACGGCAGGGGCAGGGGATAGCGCAATGCGTCACGGAAAGGCCAACCCTTAATTCTCTCATATTTGTTACGGTTTACAGATAACAATATCTCTCCCCTTTAGGGGTGAGAGAGATATTTTATCTTATGTAAACCTTCAAATATGGAGATAATAAATGACTGCTTCAACTCAAATCGTTGTTCTGAACACCTTGGAAAATGAAGGCAAGGAACTTGCCGCAGAGTACAAAACTCGTACAGCTAAAGCTGACCGGATTATGTTCAACTTCAAGCGAGACACTGCCTCTGATGGCTTTGACACACGGCTTGGAAAGCTGATGCAAAGCCTACGGTTGGAAGGTGGTCAACGGATTTCATCCGACAGACTTCGTGACTGTGGTATTGCTTCAATACCAAAGCAAAGACGTTCCGATGCTGAGTGGTATGTAAATACCAAAGCCGAAGCAGATGCTTTCAATAAGAAAGCAAAGAAAGGTTTCAAGAACCTTTCAGCTTTGCGTAAAGCAATGGCAGAAGCTGCTAAAGCAGATGAGCCAAAGCAACCTACAGAGTCTACTAACTCTGATGATAAGTCCGATGTCGGACCTACTGACAACGTAGTTGAGGTAGCTGAAAGGCTTACTGCCGAAGAAATCGGCATTCAGCTTGTGGAAATGTGCAAAGAGAACAAGCGCAACCTTGCAGACGTTCTTGCACTATTCATGGTGCCAAAGGCAGAATATGCTGAGTTGCCAAACAACAAAAAGGCAGTAGCTTAATGCTACTGTCTAACCTTTCTGAAACCTTTTACGGAGTAAATGTTATGACTGATTTGATTATCGCTCTTTTCCTGATTGCTACATCTGCCTTGGTAGGCTTGCTGGCAATGGTGTCACTTGCGGCAGGTGTGCCGGGTATGGGTTGGGTTGCGTTAGGTTGCGTGGCTTGCTTTGTCGGTGGCTGGGCAATCGTTGCAACGGAGTTGTCATAATGGCTAGGCAATTCATCACACCAATGGGCAGGCACAAGCCTGTCCGTTCAAGCTGGGCGGCTATGGATACTAGAGCGTATTCACGCTCTTATGAGCCTGAAACACGGCCTGAGTTTCGGGTTTATGTGACAGGCCAAGCCGATGCCGCACAGCGTGACTATGAGGCACGGGTAAAGCGTGATGCACAGCGTGAACAGCTTGCAAAACGCATTGCCGAATTGCGTGAACTAGGCTTGGCTTAGTGTACATAACGTAAATACACTTGAAACATAGTGAAAGTGTATTTACTTATATGCACTACTAACCTTGGTCCGATGTCGGACTTAACAATACGGAGTATTGAGATGAATACCGAAACTGAATACAAACACGAGTTGATACAGACTTTGTGGGATTTGTTCAAGGATGTGCATGGTGTACGTCCTCGTGGCATAGCCTATGAGAAGTATTGCATTGCTGACCTTGAGTGGGAAATAGCTATGCTTCAGCGTCAGCTTGAGGATGACTTGCGCTGGGAGCGTGAGCAAGAGGACCGTGCAATCAATGCCTGTATGGACTGTGGTGCGCCAGATATAGCTACCGCTATGCGTTGGCTGGAAGATGCTTATGATATGGAGTGGGTATAATGCAAACAGGAAAGATTGTTAAATTACAGGGCAAGACCCGTCATGGCAGAAACCGTGTGAATGAACACGGCGAGTTTTGGCAGGTGCTTGACCTACCCAAACGTATACCCGAATGGCCTACTGGTACATTCCGCTTGCAGTCTATTGAGACTGGTGATATACGTTGGCTAACGAATGACTTTGAAGCAACTATTGTTGAGGTGTAATATGTATAATCGTTCTAATCACATGATTGAGCCTGCCAAAACTGATATTCTTTTGGAGATTGATAAACTCTATAAAGAGTTGTATGGCAGGTGTTGTCCCAACCTATTTAGCGTTGGTCGGACACATCACATGTCTGACCTGCAAGGTCTAAAGGTTGTTTTGTTGGCTAAACTTTCTGGAGTAATGCAATGACTTATCAAGTACACTTGACCCCAAAATCCAAGAATGAAAAGACTGGTGAGATTCCTGTGTCCACTACAGAGGCACAGACTTGCCCACCAGCTTGCCCGTTCAACAACGCAAATGAGGGCGGTTGCTACGCAGAATCTGGCCCTCTCAAAATGCATTGGATGAAAGTATCCGACAAGGCTCGTGGTGACACTTGGCCTGTGTTTCTTGGCAAGATTGCCAACTTGAAAGCTGACACATTGTGGCGGCACAATCAGGCTGGTGACTTGCCCGGACGCAATGACCAGCTTGATGCCAAGGCTTGTATGGAATTGACATCAGCCAATGACGGTAAGCGTGGCTTCACATATACACACTACCCTGTGCTTGACAGCAAGCGTAACCGTATGATTGTGACACACATGAATCGTTCTGGCTTCACTGTCAATCTGTCTGCCAATAACTTGGCTCATGCTGACCAGCTTGCTGACTTGGATGCTGGCCCTGTGGCTACAGTATTGCCTATTGACCAGACAAAAAACACTACCACGCCACAAGGTCGCAAGGTAGTTGTGTGTCCGGCGGCTGTGCGTGATGATGTATCTTGTGCCACTTGCCAGCTTTGTCAAAGACAACGTGACTTTATCGTTGGCTTTCCGGCACATGGTACTAGCAAGAAGAAAGCTGATGCCGTGGCAAATGGCTAAACCTCTTATGTATATCTTTGTGTATAAAACACTTGAAACTTTGTGAAAGTGTTTTTACACTTAGATATACTAGATAAGTCCAATGTTGGACTAACGGAGCATTTACAATGCGTATTAGACCTATCAATCCTGTGGCGAAGGCAGTGGCACAGTCACGCCGCAGGGCAACCGTTGTGCCAGACAAAACTAAATACAACCGTAAAAAGGATAAAGACCGTGAAAATAAAACACGAAAAACTAATGACTGAATTTGACCACGATTGGAATGATTTATCTCTCTTTGAGAAGTTGCCAGTGCGTAAGACTGCCAACCCAAAGCGTGACAACTGGAAGCGTGACCGCAAAGCGGCTCGTAAGATGAAACAGTCTATGCAGGAGAAAAACTATGCTTAACATAGATGTTAAAACTAAAATAATGTATACTTGTGAATTAACGTACTATGGTGCTGGCTGGCTTTATACGGATGAATTACACGAGGAATGGCACAGGCTTTTTCATTTGGAACTTGAAACTATAGCCAAATACTTTGGCGTAGTTTTTCAAGGCCAAGGACTATCGTGGGAGACTGATTATGTAGCAATCTTTGAAAGCACCGATAATGATAAACTTGTCAAATTGAAAAAATGGTTTGACGGTGACTGGTCTTCCGAACCCACACTTAAACATGAACTAGATGAAATCGCAACTGCAATGCGAGTTGCGGAGAAACTAGATGAAGATGGATGCATCCGTGAATATCACCCAATGCAGGAGAACAAAAATGTTTAGCATGAAATATAGACTTTACTGGAACCTACACAAAAAGAAGTGGTCACTGCAAGACCGCCAGACTGGACGTGTTCAACAGCACGTCACTGCATTCACAATGTATGACGCAAAGTTCGTGGTGCGTCCTGCTGGACAAGCCAAGGTGCGGCGTGAAGGCAAGAAGAATGTTCATGCCTTTGCCGTTGGCACTGGCGGCTTGCGTGATGGCATTGCTACCTGCTTGTCAGGTAGGCCAGTCACATACAACCCTTATGTGAATGATACGTTTGTATTCGCTGACACTGGTGAGCCAGTGACTGAGGTGCAGGCTATCTCTGTGTACACTGAGAATGGTAGACCCAAAGTGTATGCAATCCCTAAGTCCAATGTTGGACTAACCAACTAACCAACCGAAAAGGAGATTTTATCATGGCTATTCAAACAATTACATATCACAAGCGTTCAACAGGTAAGACAGGTCAGGTGCTTGCATCACCAGAGATTGAGCGTAAACTCGCAAAGGTAGAAGCATTGTATCGTGAGTATCACGGTGTGAAGCTGGGACGTTACAAGTTCTATGACCTTGCCTTGCAGTATGCTCGTGAAGCCAAGGCTGAATCAGGTGGGTACTTGCAGTATACGACTGAGGCTGTGGCTGGTATCTTCCTTGACCATTTCCACAAGGAATTGGGTAAAGCTGTCAAGCGTAAAAACCGTGACCGTGATGTGTCGATTGAGATTGGCAGTGTGACAGTCAGCAACCTGCGTGACCTTGCCCGTCAGGGTCGTGGCAAAGCACGGAAAGTTGCATGAGCAAGTGGGTTTGCTATGAGTGTGGCGGCACGGATGTATGGGAACTCTCATGGGTTCGTGCCAACCGCATTTCATGGATGCTGATGTATGATAATGATATATACACAGACTACGAGCATCCGCGAAGTCGATGTGATGATTGCGGTAAAGAAGTGCAACTCATAGAGGAATACGAAGATGACTGAGTGTGTAACACTACAATGCATATACAATCAGATACCGTGGGACAGTGTGTTCGTTGGCGGTTATCTGGTTGTATCTGTAGTTGGAATATGTTATATAATATATAAACTGTTTAAGGATGGAGAATGACAATGCCTAATCATACAGACAACAGAGTAATCCTGTCACATGATGACAGCCAAATGATTGATAACATTTACAATGTGATGAATACAGAGAACACAGAACTGTGCCATTACCTGATACCAGAGCCTCGTGATGATGAAGGTGAACCCACATCAGGCTGGTATGACTGGCGGCTTGAGAACTGGGGTACTAAGTGGGATGTGTATGAAACACACTGCACACGAATGGATGCCAGCACACTTGTGCTGAACTTCTATACCGCATGGTCGCCACCTATCCCTGTCTTTGATAAGCTGGTAGACATGGGCTTTGAGGTGACTGCTCGTTACCTTGACGAAGGCTGGATGTTTATTGGTGAATACACAGATGGTGATGACTGGTGTACTGGTGATGTAGAAAATGTAGTCAACGACTACCCCGAACTAGATGATGAGTTTGGTATCAGTGAATATATAGCTGAACACGCAGAGGAGAATGAAGATGCTGTTGCATGAGTTTTACAGTGATGAAGATTGTAGTCGTGGCATGGGTGCATACCGCAAAGCGACTGTCTTTGTTGAGCCTGATGGTAGCTATACTGTGTACATGATGCAGGATGGTGCTATCATTGAGGAACGTAACATCAAAGGACACAGTGAGGTGTATGCCGAAAACTGTGCAGAGAACTGGGTATTAGGAGTGATATGATGAGTGATAATTACGATAGCGGTTTTGGCCTTGTGTTATCCGACTATGAACGTGGCTATCTGACAGCCTACTATGACACAGTTGTGTTTGATGCTATGGCAGGATGTTGTGACGAAGACTGGTTTGGTGTTCAGATAGGTGACAGAATGTTTGACCTTAATGCATGGGCAGATGAAGACACAGGCAGGTTTGTCTGCACAGTCTATGAATGTGATTGGGATGGCAAGCAGAACAACTGGAAGACTAACTGCCGCCATAGCTGGATACTGACAGAGGAGAATGACAAATGATTGTTAAAAAAGCACAGCACTTGCTATGTCTTGTACATGAGATACAGATACTCAAGGAACGACTGCAACCACACGACACAGGCCACATCAACACGGCTATCAGCGTGTTGCAACAGCGTGTGCAGGAAATGCAAAAGGAGATTGACAATGATAACACTTAACCTACCAAAGAAACAAGTCAACGCCATACTGGTTGCGCTTGATGCAGAGATTGACCATCAGTGGAATTGTAGCAGACCTGATTGGGAAACATTCCCAGAGATTGCCGCAATGCTGATGGCATACTACACAGTACGTTGTAAATTTGACGAGGATGATTGCAGATGAATAGATTTCTAATTGAGCATCACCCCGATGCTATAGCTAAGTCACTATGTGACCAACACATTGTCAAGATGCCACTGGAAGAAGCACAGATGCTATGCACTGCACTGTGGCATCATGCCCCTGAGTATGCAGAGGCTCGTGGTTTGTACAAGCCTGTGCATCAGAAGCACCCCTGCACACTGTGGGCAATGAAGACACGGGCTAACTTCAAGTATGCCTATGAACTCTACTGCTCTATGCTGTGTGAATATCACGAGAGATACGGCAAGTGGCATGGTGCAGGTAAGCATAGCCAAGCTATAGCTGGTGGCATTGACCTGATACCAGACGGTCAGCTTACGCCACACCCACAGTGTTTCAGTGGGCATGACCAATGCAAGACGGACGAGGACTGGCCTATCATGGCGTACCGTGCGTTCTACAAGGTAGACAAAAGTGCTTTCGCACGATATAACAAGGGAAGGAGTATGCCAGAATGGATGTGCTAGATATATTGGACAAAGAATATTGGGATAGTCTAGTTAAACTGCGTGATGATATGTTAAACGAGTATAAAAAGGAGATTGAAAATGCCGAAAATGGAATACCACAACATGACACCCAAGCAACGCATGGCGTATTGGGAAAAGATACGTGAGAAAGAAAAGCAAGAGCGTAGCAAGAGGGTAGACAAGCTATCCGATGAGCAACGTAAGGCAGTCACAGCAGTGTATGAACTGCTTGACAATATACTGGATACTGCACTATACCCAGACATGGGTGGCATAGCGGCTGTATCTGCATATGAACTGCAGGAACTGTCTCATGCCAATGACACATTACAATTTCAATTCAACCTGAAAGGAGAATAGATATGCCGTTTGATTTCCCTATGAGTAACATGATGCCGGATGAATTAAACTTTGACGTAATGTTTGAGCCTACTAAGGTGAAGGACAAGAAGTATGTCATCAACGGTAACACAGGTGACTACATTGGTGTGGTAGGTGACACGTTCAACTGTGCCAGCCACGCTGATTTCTTTGAGGGTGTACATGACACCATCACAGAGAACCTTGGCGAAGCTGAGTGCGAAGGCATGAACATGAAGTGGAACATTGCTCGACAGAATGCGTGGGCTATGCTCGACATGACACTGCCTAACGTGACTGCTCGTATTGAGACAGACAAGCACAGCACTACCATTGCACAGCGTATCATTGCTTTGCATGGTATTGATGGTAGCTGTTCCAACCAGACATTCTTTGGTGCTATAGATTTCTTCTGCACCAACGGTATGATTCGTGGCGAGCATGACAAGGTGCGGCGTAAGAACTCTGCCAACTTCAGCATGGACAGGTTTATCCGTGACTTGCGTGAATCTACGCAGTCATTCTATGCACAATCAGAACGCTTGCAGGGTTGGGCTAACAAGCCTTTGTTTGTTGGTGATGTCAAAGCTATGCTTGAGTCCCTGCTAAAGTCTGACCGCACAGCAGACAAGATGCTTACCTTGTACAACCAAGAGGCATCAGTGCGTGGACAGAATGTCTGGGCATTATACTCTGCATTCACCAACTATGCATCGTATGCCGATGAACGTAATGGTTTTGCCTTGCGTAACACTGGCAAGGATACCAACGCTGTGTCTATGTTCCAACGTGAGAACAAGGTGTCGCAGTGGATTGAGAGTAAGCCATTCAAGGAGTTGATTGCAGCATGACACCCACAGAAAACACCAGTGATTACAAATCACCATCTAGGAAGGGAGACATATCGGAGATAGACATATGTCTCCACTTTCTAAACATGGGGTATGAGGTATTCAAGAACATGGGGTGTAGCGGCCCCGTGGATTTTATCGTCTTAGATAAAGATACAGGTGAAGTATTTTTATACGATGCAAAAACCCCTATAGTTTATGAAATGCAGAACTCAATGATTAGTGTTGGTACAAGTAATCTAAGTGCTGAACAGAAAAAACTAGGTGTTAAAATGGTAACACAATATAAGGGTGTTGTGTATGAAGATAGTGTCAAAGTAAAACTATTTTTTGACACCAATGGTGATAGAATAGATGGTGAAGTTAGACACCGTAATGAATACACGGTGGATGAAACCGGAACAGTGATACGCAACAACGTATATAAGGTGAGTAAAAATGAAGACAGTGCAGCAACTAGTTGACAAGTACTACAATTCCAATGATTTCAAGATGTTACGAGACAGAACTAAGAAGGACTATCAATACTTTCTTAGTGTCATGTTAGATGATTTTGGCTCTGTGAATTTTTGTGAACTCACAAGTAAGCAAGCCAAACACGCATACGAAGCATGGGTTGAGCGAGGCATTAGCCTTGCCAACCACGTATGTACTGTGTCATCTATTCTGTTTCGTTACGCTATTGACATGGAGTATGCTACAGTCAATCCCTTTGCCAACGTCAGACGCAAGACACCACCACAACGCAAAGTTGTGTGGACTGAGGATGATGTACGCAACTTCCTTGACACTGCCTATGGTGAGTTTCAATGGCGTAGCATTGGCCTGATTGTACACATGGCATACGAATGGTGCCAACGTCTAGGTGATATGCGTCTGCTGACGTGGGACAATATTGACCTAGAGGAACGCAAGCTATATCTTGAGCAGTCTAAGCGTAGGGCAGAGGTAACTTTACCAATCGAAGATGACTTGCTTGAGATGCTGACACAACAGGAGCAAGACTTCGGCTTTCAACAGTACGTTGTTCCGCGCACAACGCCTGTGCAGGGCGAGTACCAGCCATACAGCATGGAGAGACTGTCCAAAGCTGGAAGGGCTGTCATGCGGGAAGCTGGGCTGTCCGAAGAACTACGTCTGATGGACTTGCGCCGCACTGGTACAACACAAATGGTAGAGGCAGGTGTGCCTATGGGACAAATCATGTCGGTTACAGGACACAGTAATCCACAATCGGTGAAACCATACATGAAAAATACATACGCCAGTGCAAATAATGCATTGACAACACGTAAAGCACATGGTAAAAGCACTTAACTGCCGCAAAGGAGAGTGATATATAATGAATAATATATATAACATTATAAGTGATATAGATGTACCCAATGGACAGACTAAACGTATGGACTGTCCTAACTGTGGTGGGTACAAGACATTCACTATTACTAATAACTTGGGTAGTCTTGTGTGGAATTGTTACAAGGCTTCCTGCAATGTAAGCGGCGGGAACCGTGTACACCTAACTGTCGATGACATACGTGGCAGTATGGGTAACGTGGCTGACTTTGCCGATGAGACATTTGATATGCCTCAGTACATCGTACCACATAGAAACAAGCGTACCGTGTTGGCGTTCTGCTACAGGTACAAGCTAGACCCCGATGAGTTGGGTGTGTTGTATGATGTGAAGGATGACAGGGTTGTGTTCCCTGTTGTACATGATGGCAAAACAGTGGACGCTACAGGCCGTGCTATCGGCAAGCGTCTACCTAAATGGAAACGATATGGAAAAAGTGGCTTGCCATACACACATGGTTGTGGTAAAGTCGCAGTTGTTGTTGAGGACTGTGTGAGTGCAGCCGTGGTTGGTGGCGAATCCTTTGTCGGGGTTGCGATACTTGGCACATCTCTCCAAGAGTCGCATAAAGGGTATCTTGCACAGTTCTCAACAGCCGTAATAGCATTAGACCCCGATGCATTACCAAAGACTTTGCAGATGGCAAAGGAACTACGTGGGCATGTAAACGATGTTCGTGTCCTACGTTTGAAAGATGATTTGAAATATCGTAACCCGACAGATATGGAGAACTTGTATGGAATTATCAATCATTAGAAGCCTGATGGATAAGTCGTTCTATGATGACCACCGTGGTAGCAAATGCCCACCACGTTTGTTCAGCAAGGACGCACGTAAAATCAAAGAGGCTATCGACACAGCTATGGATAGGTATGAACGCACCGTCACACCCGATGAGGTTGAGGCGTTGTTCATGTCAAACAATCCTACGCTGACTACAGCACAGAAGCAGGGCTATGCTTCTATGTTTGCTTCTATCAAGCGTGAGCAACCAATGGGCAGTGACATAGCACAAGAGGTGCTATCCAAACTATTCCAGCAGGTTGTTGGCGAAGACGTTGCGAATATCGGATTTGATATGGTCAATGGTGATGCCGCTACACTTGAGAAGCTACGCAATCTGCTTGAGCGTTATGGTGATGACTTCATTCCCAATCTCAATATTGAGTGGGATGACATCACTATCGAAACACTCATGGCTAAAGCTGAGTTGGAAGCACGTTGGACATTCAACCTGCCTAGCTTAACACGCAAGGTAGAGGGTGTCAGTGGTGGTCAGCTTATCGAAGTGGGTGCTAGACCCAACACAGGTAAGACATCCTTCCACGCCAGCTTGATTGCTGCGCCGGGCGGTTTCGCACATCAGGGTGCCAAGTGCATTATCTTATGTAACGAAGAACCTACTCACCGTGTCGGCGCACGTTATCTGACTGCAGCATCTGGTATGTCTGCACGTGAGGTACGTGACAACATGAGCAAAGCCAAGGCACTCTATGAACCTGTGATGAACAACATCAAGATTAAAGAGGCTGGTGGTCGTGACATGGCATGGGTTGAGTCTGTATGCAAGTCATACAAGCCTGACGTGTTGGTGCTTGACATGGGTGACAAGTTCTCTGTGCAGGGTTCCTTTGCACGGCAAGACGAAGCACTCAAGGCATGTGCTATCTACGCAAGGCAGATTGCCAAATCATATGACTGTGCCGTGTTCTATATGTCTCAGCTATCAGCAGAGGCAGAGGGTAGGTCACAGCTTAATCAGTCAATGATGGAAGGCTCACGTACAGGTAAGGCTGCTGAAGCTGACCTGATGATACTGATTGGCAAGACCAATGCACAGATAGAAGGTGAGGAAGAGGACAGTCCAATGCGGCATGTCAATGTCGTGAAGAACAAGTTGACAGGCTGGCATGGTATGGTTAATGTGGACTTGGATTATCAAACAGCGAGGTACACAGGATGAAGCTAACACTTGATGTAGAGAATACAGTCACCAAGCGTGATGGCAAGATGCACCTTGACCCCTTTGAGCCAGAGAACTCACTGACTATGATTGGTGTGTTGACTGACCAAGGTATGGAGCAGCACTTCCCATTTGACCACAGTGATGTACCCAATCAGCAGGATTACTACGAGCGTGTGCAGTGGTATCTGGACGAAGCTACTGTACTCATCTGTCACAATGCTGCATATGATTTGATGTGGCTATGGGAGTCAGGCTTTAAGTATGATGGCCCTGTGTTTGACACGATGCTGGCTGAGTATGTATTGCAGCGTGGTATCAAAGAGCCGTTGTCTCTTGAGGCATGTGCAGAGCGTTACGAACTGGACACCAAGAAGCAGGACACGCTGAAGGAATACTTCAAGCAAGGCTACAGCACACGTGACATACCATACAATGAGTTGTGTGAATATCTATCTGCTGACCTTCAGGCTACGCAGCAACTTGCTGACAAGCTGATGTATCGTTTGAATACACCAGCAGATAGTGGCTTGCGTGGTACAGTAGACCTGACCAATCAGGTAGCTGTGTGCCTAGCACGTATCTATCAGCGTGGGTTCAAGGTTGACTTGTCTGTGTTGGAGCAAGTGCGTACAGAGTTTGAGCAGGAGAAGCAACAGCTTGAGACTGACCTGCAGGAGCATGTGCGTAAACTGATGGGTGACACACCTATCAACCTGAACAGCCCAGAGCAATTGTCTTGGGTAATCTACAGCCGTAAGGTCAAGGACAAGATGTATTGGGGCAACGCTATTGACCCATACATGGATGACGCAGACTTCCGCAGCTTGATTGCTGGCGGTACAGACAAGATGTACAAGACTGTGGCAGAGCAGTGTAAAGACTGTGGTGGTACAGGCTACATCAGAAAGGTGAAGAAGAATGGCGAACCGTTTGCGAAACCTAATCGGTGCAGTAATTGTGATACTGCTGGTTTTACTCTCACACCTACCAGTGCGCTGGCTGGCCTCAAGTTCAAACCCCCTTCACCAAAGTGGGCAAGTGCCAACGGCTTTTCAACCAGCAAGCAAAACCTAGAGGTGCTTGAGTCTGCTGCAAAGCAGCGTGGCATGTCTGACGCTGTTGACTTTCTGTCTAAGGTACGTAGGTTGAGTGCCGTGGATACATACCTATCTTCCTTTGTTGAAGGCATACAGACCTACACAAAGCAGGATGGTAAGCTGCATGTGCGTTTGCTACAACATCGTACAGCTACTGGCAGGTTCAGTGGTGCAGACCCTAACATGCAGAACATGCCACGTGGCGGCACGTTTCCTGTGAAGAAAGTATTTGTGTCACGATTTGCTGGTGGCAAGATTATGGAAGCTGACTTTGCACAGTTGGAGTTTCGTGCTGCTGCCTATCTATCACAAGATGGAGTTGCTATTGAAGAAGTATCTACTGGATTTGATGTACACGCATACACCGCTAAAGTTATTAGTGATGCTGGTCAGCCTACGAGTAGACAGGATGCGAAAGCGCATACATTCGCGCCGTTATACGGGGCAACAGGCTATGGACGAACATCCGCTGAGTCAGAATACTACACACACTTCAACCAGAAGTACCAAGGAGTCGCGTCTTGGCATACCCGACTGGCTAAAGAAGCTATAAGCACACGCAAGATTACTACACCAAGTGGTCGTGAGTTTGCTTTTCCTGATGTGTACCGCAAAGCAAGTGGTCGCATCTCACACTTTACACAGATAAAGAATTATCCTGTGCAGTCGTTTGCTACAGCAGACATTGTGCCTATCGCATTGTTGCACATTGATATGTTGCTAAAGGATATGCAATCGTGTATAGTGAATACAGTGCATGACAGTATTGTTGTTGATGTACACCCAGATGAAGAATCACGGGTTATCAGTATCATAGACGAAACTAATAAAGCACTGCCTTATCTCATCACCCAACGCTGGGGAGTTGAGTTTAATGTGCCTCTGTTATTAGAGGCAAAAATAGGCCCGAATTGGCTTGACACCAAGGACGTAACCTGATATAACTATGCGTCTAACAACTGGAAAGGAGTTAATAAACATGAATGATATTACAACAATTGATACCAATAACTACGCTGAGATGGCAAAGGCTATGGGTATCGCCAATGAAGCTGCATCACAGAAGAAGCAAGGTATGTTCCTTGCACGTCTGCGTATCCAGCATTCCCCAATCTTAGGTACAGATACCATCAAAGTTAAAGGTGGTACATATAAGCTGGAGATTCCTGATGGGCCTACGTACTACGCAGAGTCTGCTATCGTGCGTCCATTCATGCAACGCTTCATGTACAAGAAGTTTGTCATGGCTACAGGTACTGCACCTAATCGTTACGTCAAGACTGTCATGGCTGATAGCCTGAACATGGACTTGAAAGATAATGACGGTGGCTTTAACTGTGGTAAGCCTTCAGGCTGGATTGAGGACTTCAAGTCTCTGCCGGATGCTACGAAGGAATTGATTCGCTCTATCAAACGAGTACGTGTTGTGCTTGGTACGGTTGAGTTGGTCAATCCAAAGGATGCTGATGGCAAAGAAGCTAGTGTCGATACTGTCCCATTCATTTGGGAAGTAGAGAACCGTGACGCATTCAAGACTGTAGGCGGTGTGTTTAACCAGCTTGCTAAGATGAAGCGTCTACCTGTGCAGCATAACGTAACGCTGAATACAGAAGAGCGTAAGCTGCCTAACGGTAATAGCTTCTACCTACCTATTACGTCTTTAGATGTAACCAATGTTGTGGAACTCACCCAAGATGACCAAGAGAAGTTTGCTGACTTCATGTCATGGGTACAGAACTATAACGAGTACATCATCAATGCCTACGCAGAAAAGGCTTCGTCAAAACACGATGAGGACTTGGATGAGTTGAACATTGACGATGTTGTGGATATGGACTTTGAAGAAGAAGAGGTAGCGTAATGAAGCATCCTGCTGAACTGGCACTGCATCAGTATCTTGAGAACGCCGTGACAGGCAAATCAAGTATGTCACAACAGACAATCAAACAGATTGGCCTTGATGTGATGTCTGCTGCAGCACGTCAGTTCGGTGGGGGCAACAAGCGTGACAAGTTCAGCCTACGTATGTCAAATGTAGGTAGGCCGACTTGTCAACTCTGGTATGATAAGAACAAGCCAGAGGTAGCTGTTCCTCTGCCGACAACATTCGTAATGAATATGATGATTGGAGACATCGTTGAAGCTGTCTTCAAAGGTATCCTCAAAGAAGCAGGAGTAAGTTATGAAGACACGGATAAAGTTTCTCTTGACCTTGGTGACGATAGCGTTTCTGGTAGTTATGACCTCATCATTGATGGTGCAGTTGATGATATTAAATCAGCTTCAGACTGGTCATACAGAAACAAGTTTGAATCCTATGACACTCTTGCCAGCGGTGATGGCTTCGGGTATGTGGCTCAGTTAGCTGGGTACGCCAAAGCATCAGGCAAGAAAGCAGGTGGCTGGTGGGTAGTGAACAAGGCCAATGGGCAGTTCAAGTATGTACCAGCTACAGGTCTTGACATTGACAAAGAGGTATCCCAAATAAAGGATACGGTTCAGACAGTAAAGGAGAACAAATTTGAAAGATGTTTTGAACCAGTGCCTGAGACTTTTCGTGGCAAGCCCACAGGTAATAAAGTCCTTAATGACGGATGTAAATTTTGCAGCTATCGCTTTGATTGCTGGGATAGTCTTACTGAGTTACCTGCTGTAAAGTCACAGGCAAAGAACCCGCCCACAGTGGCATATGTTGAACTAGCAAAGGAGTATATGAATGGATGATGAACTCAATGAACTTGCAGAACAGATTAAAGATGCAGAGCGACATCTTAATGAACTTCGCAAAGAATACCGTGAACGTAAGACCGCAGGACTTCGTGCAGCTATTGATGCACGTAATGAAGCAGATAAAGTCTTACGTGAAGAACTACGTGCGTTAGGTTATCGCAACCCGTTTATCTCATGGCGTGACGTTGGCTAACGCAAAACAATTTAGGGCAGCACGAAAGTATGGGTATCGTAGCGGTCTGGAACTCAAGGTATCTGACTATCTCAAGGAATTAAAGATTGATTTCCTATACGAGCAGGTCAAGATAGAGTGGGAAGACTTGGCGTACAGAACATACACCCCCGATTTCGTGCTGTCCAACGGCATCATCATTGAGACAAAGGGACAGTTCACCGCAGCAGATAGACGCAAGCATCTGGCTATACAAAAGCAGCATCCTAATTTGGATATTCGTTTTGTGTTTGAAAGTAGTAAACGCAAACTTCGTAAGGGTGCTAAGTCTACATATGGTGAGTGGTGTATTAAACATGGCTTTAGATACTATGACAGGATTATTCCTGAAGATTGGTTGAAGGAGAAGGGTAAGAACAAGCATCCAAAGTTTATTAAGTTTGGCGGCACAAAGGTGAAAAGGAGATAGAATATGGACATAATGGATAAACTATCTAAGGAAATACACAATGAAGATTTCCTCATACGTGTCAGACCATTCGCTGATGATGATGGTAAGTGGTCTGGCGAGGTTGATATATCAATCATGGCAATGCCACACAATCCTATGGATGACGATGACTACTATCAGGTCATGCATTTTGCTAAGATGATGTGTGCTGCAGTGCCTGTCATGGAAGAGGTGGAAGAGTTACGCAATATTGTGCATGAGTACGTAACGAAAGTTATTGACAACGAGATGGATATTGATGTAGAACTAGAGGAAGAAGCAGGTGTAGAAAAGACCTACGATGGTAACGTAGTACACTTGCACTTTAATACAAGTACAAAGGGTTCGGCATGAGTAGACATGAAGAATATATGAAAGCAATGATGATACAAGAGGAGTTACGTATGGCACAAGCAAATAAACAAAGTGATAATGTTGTTGATATGGTCAACAGTCCACCACACTATAATCAGACAGGCATTGAGTGCATACAAGCTATCTCTGCCGCTACTGATAAAGGATTTAAGTATTACCTGCAGGGTAATGTTATGAAGTACCTTTGGCGATTTGATTACAAGGACAAGCCGCTAGAGGATTTGCAAAAGGCCAAGTGGTACTTGGACAGATTAATAGAAGAGGTTATGGCGGATGAGAGTTAAGATGTTCATAACCATTGACATTGATGAAGAGGAGTATCCAGTGCCTGCCGATGGACAGGTGGGCGAGGAATTAGAGGACGGTATTCAGGAATACTTTTATGACATTGAGGGTGCCGACATTAGAAACATTAGAACGATTACGGAGTAAAGAGATGATTAGTAATACACTTCCCACAGACTACCAGAACTTTATAGCACTATCACGCTATGCAAGATGGAAAGAAGATGAGCAACGTAGAGAGACATGGGGTGAGACAGTCACCCGATACTTTGACTATATGTCAGGGCATCTGAAACAGAAGCACAACTACACTCTGCCTGACACACTACGTGCAGAGTTGGAAGAAGCCGTACTCAGTCAGGCTATCATGCCTAGCATGAGAGCATTGATGACCAGTGGCCCCGCACTGGACAGATGCCATGTTGGTGGGTACAACTGTTCTTATGTACCTGTCGATAGCCCACGTGCCTTCGATGAGACTATGTACATTCTTATGTGTGGTACAGGCGTTGGCTTTAGTGTCGAGCGTCATTGCATTGAGAAGCTACCCATTGTGAATGAAGAGTTTCACGAGACAGACACAGTAATCAAGGTAGGTGACAGTCGCCCCGGTTGGGCTAAGTCACTGAAAGAACTGATTGCTATGTTGTACAGTGGGCAGATTCCTAAGTGGGATGTATCAGAGGTACGCCCTGCAGGTGCAAGGCTAAAGACATTTGGCGGTAGAGCATCAGGTCCACAGCCATTGGTCGAACTGTTTGAGTTTGTTGTACAGAAGTTTAAGGGTGCAGCAGGTCGTAGGCTTTACCCAATCGAATGTCACGACATCATGTGTAAGATTGGTGAAGTGGTAGTCGTAGGTGGTGTACGCCGTAGTGCATTGATTTCATTATCTAATCTTAATGATGACCAGATGGCACATGCCAAGTCAGGTCAGTGGTGGGAGAATGAAGGTCAACGTGCGCTGGCTAATAACTCTGTAGCGTACAAGAATAAACCTGAAATGGGTACATTCATGCGTGAGTGGTTGTCTCTATACGACAGTAAGTCAGGTGAGCGTGGTATCTTTAATCGCCAGTCAGCGAAGGTACAGGCAGCAAAGAATGGCAGACGTGATGCTGACCAAGACTTTGGCTGCAACCCTTGCTCTGAGATTATCCTGCGTCCATACCAGTTTTGTAATCTATCAGAGGTTGTTGCACGTGAAACAGATACGCTGGCATCCTTGAAAGAGAAGGTACGCCTTGCCACTATCTTGGGTACATTCCAAGCCACGCTGACTAACTTTAAGTATCTGCGTAATATATGGAAAGCCAACACAGAGCAGGAACGCTTGCTTGGTGTGTCATTGACAGGCATCATGGACTGTCCTGCATTGCACAAAGGTAAGCAGGTAGCTGACACTCTTGAGATGCTACGTGTTACAGCTATTGATGCAAACAAAGCTATGGCATGGGAACTTGGCATTGAGCAGTCTGCTGCTATCACTTGTGTCAAGCCTAGTGGTACAGTATCACAGCTTGTGGATAGTGCATCTGGCATCCACGCCAGACACAACCCATATTATATTCGCACTGTCCGTGGGGACAATAAAGACCCATTGACACAGTTCTTGATTTCACAGGGCATACCTAGTGAGCCAGACGTAATGAAGCCCGACAGTACTACCGTCTTCTCATTCCCTATGAAGTCACCCAAGAACGCAGTGACACGCACAGGTATGACAGCCATTGAGCAGCTTGAACTGTGGCTACTATACCAGCGTCACTGGTGCGAACACAAACCGTCAGTCACTATCTCCGTTAAAGAGAATGAATGGATGGCTGTGGGTGCGTGGGTATACGAACACTTTGATGAGGTATCCGGTATCAGCTTCCTGCCATTCAGTGAGCATACATATCAGCAAGCACCATATCAGGACATTGATGCTGACACATACAAAGAGTGGGCAGCTAAGATGCCAAAGAATGTAGACTGGTCTTTACTTCAGGAATTTGAGAAAGAAGATACTACATCAGGTGGGCGTGAGTTAGCATGTACAGCAGGTGTCTGTGAAATAGTTGACATTGCTGCAGCATGAGTGTAGTATGGAAAAAAGGTGACGGGTGGGTACAACATAACCCACCTGCTCATCACCCTTGCAGAGAAGAATGGTTGAAACAAAAAGAGAAGGAGAATGCTGATGCTGAACGGAAAGTGGACTAAAGAAAACTTTGAAAAACACCACGAAGATAATCCAGAAATCTACGAAATGTTTTGTAGGTTTGCAAAAGAAATGGCCTCAGTAAAGGAGTACTATTCAGCTAAAGCTATATTTCATCGAATGAGATGGGAAACAGCTATAAGGGAAGACGATTCTGAGTTTAAGATTAGTGACGGTTGGATTTCTCACTACGCTAGAAAGTTCTTGAAAGAACACCCTGAACATGGTAATTTTTTTAGAACAAGAACACCACAAGAAAGCTATTTGGATTAAGGAGAATGGACATGCAAAATTTAGAGCCAAAGACTGAAGACCGTAAGAAGTTTGACATTGACCTAGAGTATGGAAAGGTACGTGAACAAATGGTTGCAGACATGCTGCAAGACAAGAAGATTGAGGTAAAGAGTGAACGTGACGTGTGGCAGAAGACAGGCAACATTGCAATTGAATACGAATGTTATGGCAAGCCTAGCGGAATTAATGCTACTGAATCAGACTACTGGTTTCACAACCTGTGTATTGGTGATGAGACATTCGCTACGATTGTCTTTGACACGAACAGCCTCAAGCGTATCATTAATAACCTAGATAGCAAGCGTAGTGTTTCTGGTGGAGACAACAATGCAGCACGTATGTATCTGTTGAATCTGCAGAAGCTATTCTCATCTGATGTAATCAAAGCATTTAAGGAGACTAAAGATGCGGCGTAATGGCCTGAGTAAATACGATGCTCCACTGCGTATTCAATACCAGTGGGGCTACGATGCGTTTAAGCGTGGTGGTAGGCTTGTCAAGAAGGGCAAGCGAATACTCTTTGAAGAGAACCGTCCTAACATTGACCCTAACACCATGCAGTACAGAGAGTGGCAGCGTGGTTGGAACGATGCTTACTATGAGCAGCTAGAAGAGGTGCAATGGAATGAATCTAAAGGAAGAAGCTAGACAATGGATGAAGGAGAGATACATGAGTGATATTACAGCAACGGAGTACCAAACAAGGGCTGCAGAAACGGCAATATTCCCAAGTGATAAAGCACTAGAATATCTATCATTGGGACTATCCGGGGAAGCTGGTGAGATTGCTAACAAAGCAAAGAAACTAATACGTGACGGTGCAGATAGAGAAGAGCATCACGCGAAACTAAATGCTATTGGTCACGAGATTGGAGATGTTATGTGGTATTGCGCCATGCTTGCTAAAGAAGTGGACATGAACCTTGGTAAAATCATGGAAGACAACTTGGAGAAACTGGCTGACAGGAAAGCTAGGAATCGCCTACAGGGTGACGGTGACAATCGTTAGGTATGCACCGTTTGCTGTTATCATTGGCTGGCTGCTATATGCATTTGGTATGGGGTTTGCTAATGATATATGTGACTGCATATGAAGAGGGGGCTTAACTGCCCCCTTTATTTTATCTCTTAAATACCTTTGCTATTTTTACTAGAGCATTCAAGTCTTCTGCACTATTTAAATCAGGCATTCTATCGTTGAGTATTTCAAACTCAAGCATTGCTGCCTTTTGCGTGTCAACAGGTATGTTTCGTGCTGCATATAAAGCACGTATAAATGCTGGGTCATCTCCGGCAATACTATTAACTCTACGCATTTTGGATTTTAGTTTCTTGAATTTTTCTTTCATCATAACTCTAATACGTTTGCGTATTAAGTTCTCTGATTTCCCTTGCTTACGCAGTTTTTCAGCATAGCGCATAAATCCATCAGTTAGTCCGGGCAAGAAGTCATTGACTGTGGCATCCACAACTCTGTCTAGTGTGCCTATACCTGTCTTACTATCAAACTCATCCTCTTTAAAACCCATTTGCTTTAAGAACTTTTCTTGTTCTGTGTCGGGTTCCATTACATTTAAACCCATAGTCAACTTTAATTCAGGATTTAGTCGCTCTTTTGGTCCCTCTCTTGTAGCGTACTCTCGTGCAGGAACATCTGATTCCTGCTTAACATCATCTACAAGTCCATACTTTTCAAGTGGGTCCATAATAGTATTATAGTAGCCACGAGATTTAAGTGGCTGACTAAATGCCTTACCAAATGAACCAGAGAATGTCATATCGGGGTCTGTTGAGAAGTCTTTAATTTCTGTTTCTCGTATACCCATCGCACGTTCAGCATCAATAACCATGCTGTATGGCTGCAGAATACGTGCAGTAATATCACCAAGCAATCTACCAGCAGCTTTACCAAACTGTGCCTCTGTAGTAATCTTTGATTCGCTTTCTGCTAAGTCAGCAAGGTCATCTAACAAATTACCAAGCCCTTGATTGTCTCTGAAGTTTGTTCCAGTAAACAGTTTAACAAACTCTTTACCACCACCACTAGACCTGAACCAATCTGCTGCTGCTCCTTCGCCACCTTCCAGCCTCTTGTGGCCCCATTTAGCTATGTACATAAGTTGTGGCAGAGGATACTGTGCCGACACATCCACTACTTTATCACTTACTATGGTTCTAACTTTGTTATAATCTTCTGGAGAGTTAGGGTCACGAACAGCCATATACGCCATGCCAAGACCTGCTATACCAGCAATGTTTCGTGAGGCAATTTCAGCATCACGTGCGCGATTACCAACGCCAAACATTTTTCTAGTAACGGCAATAGGCATACCCATTGTTACTTCACCTACATATTCCATAGATTTAAACATAAAGCGTGGGAATGGAATAATTATAGTGCCGCCGGGAATCTTATTGAGAATACCAAGCGCGGCTTTAAATGGGCCAAAAGAAGGTGACGCTGCGTATGTCTTTTCAAGGGCTTTATCTGTAGCTTCTGCAAGTAGTTCATGGAAGTTACGAGCATCCTTTGGCTTGATACTAGGCGCATCGTTTACCATATTTCGCATTTGACCATTCATAATAGATTCTTCAAGACCAACGCCCCACTCACGTTTGAGTGCGTTATCTAAGTCAGTTAAGAAGTAGGCACGGCGAGTGACAAATTCTTGAAGTCTGTTTGGCCCGTTAAGAAACTGAACAAAGTCCTCTATAGGTTCAAATATAGCGTCTGACAGTCCACCTTCTCCACGCCCAGTATACTTCTGTACCTCGTTTACTTGGTCGTAGAACCTTGTCCATTGCTCTTTATACTCTGGCTGTCCTAATATGTAATCTACAAACTCTGCTTTCTCTGAAGTGAGTTCACGAGAAGCTATTGCGCCATCTGCGCCAGTACGCCGTATCTTTGCACTATCTCCAAACGTATGTGCATACATTTGAAATGCATCTTTGTATCCATTACCACGTATAAAAGGTGTTACATTACGAATACTTCCTTTTAAGTCTCCACGTGCGGCAAGGATAATGGATGTTTCCATTAAATTAGTAAGCCCTTCCATTGGATAACGTATTAAGGCAGATTCAAAGTTACGTGCAGCAGTTGCAAAGGCACTGACCATAGCACCACGTATCACGTTTTCGCCACGGCGTATGTTCTTTCTAGCTTTTCCCAACATATCTACTGCATCATTAAGTTCTTCATCATTTTTTTGTGCAGCAGATTTTTTGCTGGCTTTGCCGCCCATTGCATCGCGCATTTGTCTAAATTTCTGCAGACCCCTACCATACTTTGAGCCAGAACCTACGGTCATCATAATGTAGTCGTCCATTGACAAGCCATACTTTTCTAGTATCTGAAGCAAGTCATCAGACGCAATTAAATTACCCTTTACAGATTCATCAAATAAAGTTTCTATTACATTTTTACTACCTTTAAAGGCATCAGGATTCATCTCCTTAACTTTAGCAATGGTAGCAACTACACTATCTAATTTATCTGCATCAAGAACAATGTCAAGCAAACGGGCATCGTCAGGTCCACCCAGTTCATCAAACTGTGATTTACCTATTAGTGTTTCATCAATGATACGCTTACCTTCTGACCTAGCCTTTTCATAATCAATACGCAGCTTGCCATCTTTTCCTTTAGAAGATATTTCTACCTTGTTTATTTCCTCATAATTCTTAATTAAGTCTTCAAATATTTGCGTATTTTCTTTAGCTACTTGTCTTGCTTCTCTGCGCTTTGCTTCAGACACAGATTTTTCTGCAGCTTTAGCACCAGCTAGATTAAACTTACCATCTGGTAATTTACTATCAATTAGTTCTCTTCCTCTTATTTCTTTTCTAGCTTGCTCTGCCGCTTCTCGTAATGGTTTTTCTGCAGCCCGTCTTGCTGTACCCCCTGCTATTCCAGTAAGAGAACCAACTGCAGGTACGGCTTCAGCCATTTCAACCATCATACCAACATCACCAGCAAACTTACGTCCTGCTGTCTTTGGGTCAAAGGGCAACATTTCTTTACCTGTTACGCCTAACAGTTTATATACTGCACTATCTTCTGTAATACCTTCATGCACTGCGCGAGTAAGCACTTCACCAAAGTCTGCCGTAGCTTCACCTGCTGCAGTAACGCCTATCGCTAGAGGTTTAACAACATACTTATCTGTACCCTTGGCTACTACTCTTACTGAGTCTCGCATCCATTCAGGCACATATTCTACAAGAAGTTCTTCGTCAGCAAGAATATCTTTGTCTTTGTTATACAATAAGTCTTTAGCTGCTGCTGTTTGATTAAAGTCAAACACTTCTTCTGTTTGGTCATTTACTGTACGGGCTGGTGCGCCAATCTTACGCAGACGAAAAGAAGAATACTCTTCACCTGTAGGTGCTTGCGGCACTAACTCATAACCCTCTGGCACTTTATTGTTGGCAATAAAAAAGTCCTTCGCTTCCTGCTCGTTTTGAGGAGAAGGCGAGGACTGTGTTATACTATCTTCAGTTTGCTGCACACGATTAGCAGCAGCTTGTTTCTTTCTTAGGCTGCGAGTAAGCGGCACATCAGCAAGAGGTTCTGATGTAGTGTCTTCTTCGGGAGCAATGTCCCTTCCCAATACTTTAACCACATCAAATCCTTATTGCGTTTCTTCTTGCCCAATACCCCCAACAAATTCGCCAGCGGGTGTCATTACAAAATATGTTGTACGCCCATCAATAGTTGCAATAGCAACATCTCCGGGTTTAGCACCACCATCTTGACCAAAAGTTTGTTCCAATGACTCAAGGTCTGCTTCAGACTTCATGCCATGATTGGTAAATTCGCCGTCTACAAAACCTTCACTATTTGCAAAGGCGCGAAGTTGTTTGTCAAATGATGTAGCAAAAGCTGTATATGCCCTTCTGCCCCGTGCGCTGTCACCAAACCTACTAGCAAATTCATCAATAGAATTAGAAACAGCAGTAAAGTATTGAGGCATTTTACCTGTGCCAAGAGACAAGGCAATTTCTGCACCAAATGGACCCATCTCTCCACCAATGTCAAGAGCCTGTGCATTACGTTGAATCATACGATTAAAGATTTGGTCTTCGCTAGACTTGCTAAAGTAATTCGATGAATCAGTGGTATCTGACAAAGCTATTGCTGCGTCTGCTACACGTTTTTGTGAGTCTTTTAGCTGTTGTTCTAGGGCAGCTTTTTCTGTAGCTGGTGTTTCTGGATTATTTATTTTTGCAATCAAGTCATCCTGTTTACGCAACTGCATTACTTGATAACCTTCAAGGTCAGAAGCATTGCCCTTTTCATATATTTGCGCTTCAAGCAAATCAAGAGCAGCCTGTCGTTCTTGTTCGCCATACTTGTCTAATAGAGACAGTTCTTTCTCTAACTTGTCAGCAGAAAGCCCTTCTGTATCTGTACGTGCTTCTGTTAAACCTATATTCGCAGTAATTTGTCGGACTTCTTCACGAAGTTTATCCGCATCCAAGTCTAGCCGTTCCTCTAAGTTTTTGTTTGTGATGTTTGCTGTCTCTATCTTAGCCCTAGTAAGGTCTGTTTCTGCAAATACGTTTTTAGCTTGCGCACTGCGTAACTTTGCAGTTTCTGTTTCTGTACCAACTTGTGCAGTAGTCAAGTCTGCTTTAGCTTGCGCCTGTTCAAGAGCAATAAGGTCGGCAGGAGACATACCACCTAATCCTTTTACTGTCATACCTGTAGTCCCAAGTTCTGCACCTGTAAACTCTTGTGGCAACTCTCCGCCCAAGGCACGTGTTTGCGCAGCAAGAGATGATGATACAAAGTCATCTCCACCTCTAGCACCCATAGCACGTAGCTGTCCCATAATAGAAGAAGTAGAAGCCGTTTGGTCAATTGCTATAGGACCACCAGACAGTGCTGCAAATGCTTCTGCTTGCTGCCCTATGCCACGTCCTTCCATTTGTTGTGTTGTTGTAAACAAACTCTGTGCGTATTGATTTGCGTCAAATGGTTTTGTTTTATCTGCGGCATATGCTCTAGCCTCACCCGCTTTAATAGCACTTGTAAATGCAGCAGCATTTTCTAATCCACCAGCTAACACAGTTTCAACTTGTCCATCAGATAAGTTATACATTGATTTTAGTTCTCTAGCTTTTTTACTGTAATCAAGTTTATCTTTAATGCGTTGCTTGCGCTTTTCTGCAATTTCATTAGCGATACGCCCAGCCTCTGTTGTTATCAGGGTTTTGGCATCGTCCTCTAATGTTTTAAGTCTTTCTGAACCGCGCTTTGCTGCACCAGCTAGGTATGATTTTAAGCCCATCTTATATACCTCTACGTGACATTAGACCGCCAGATGGTTTTTCTTCTGGCTCTTCTTCTTCTTCGTCATCAATATCTTCTATATCTGTTTTCTGCAAAGATTGCATAGCTTCCCGAAGAACAAAACCATCAGGTTCTTTTTCATCGTCATCTGTGTCGCCCAATTTATAGTCAATTTCAGCTTGTTTAGCCATACCTTCCATAAACTCTACTAGGATTGGGTTTAACAAAATTGCTACATCAATAGTATGCAAACCCTGCATCACCCCACCTAGAGTCATTGTTTCTGCCAGAGAAGTAATCGGAACACCACGCTCAATAATGTCCAGCATACGCTGTGCAAACTTGTTGTCTGCTAAACGAGGAATATAAAACTCTATTGCCTCTTCTATTGTGTTGTATTGAGATGGTTGTTGCCAAGGTCTATCGCCCAGACCATGTGTCATAGCCATGCCGGGAATAGGCGCATCAAAATCCTGTACTTTTCTAAATGCCATTTTGTTATACCGTTGTCATACTCTTTCTAATAGCTTCCATGTAATTTAACACACGCTGTGTTTCTGTCACATTTTCATCTTGCTTTTCAAGCGTAGGTTTTTGTGGCGTAAGAAGACCCTTTGTCGGTTTTTGTTTAGCAGCTTCAGATGTTTTCATCATAACATCAAGTTGCTTTCTAAGATTTATAGTAGCAAGTCTACCGGGCTGTCTTTCAAAACTCATAACATTACCTCATTAAAACAGGCTAAAGCCGCCAGTAAATGGACTCATAAACATATCCATAATAAATCCACCAATTGCACCGCTTTCTTCTGCATCAATTTGCATCTTGCCTAAATCCTTACGTGCTTTTGCATCCAGTTCTGCAATAGCCATTTGAACCAAGCGTTCTGCATTGTTTTCTGCAGATGTCCATGCCCACTCCATAGTGTCAGCATAATACCCCCACAGATTATCGTAGGCTTGTTTACTAATACCTAATACTGCTGAAGCATTTAGTTCATTAGCACGATTGATAGCTGCTGTATCTGCCGTAGCAATCTGCCTACGCCACTGAGCATTTGCTTGTGCAATTACAAGTTGGTTCTGTGCGTTGAACTGGTCACGCTGATTGTTTAGTTCTGCATTAAAACGTGCAATTGTATTTGCTTGACCTGCATTAAATTGCGCCTGTGCATTTTGCTGTGTAGCATTAAACTGTCCAACTTGGCTAGACAAGTTAGCAAAGAACTGGTCAACTTGATTTTGACTAGACGCATTAAATTGACGTGCCGCATTTTCTGCAGCTTGGTCTGTAAACAATGCTTGTACACGCTGCTGTGCTTTAAACAAATCTGTTTGCTGCCGATTAGACAGGTTAGCCATATCAACTTGCAAGAAGTTCTGCGCATTCTGTACAGCGGCTTGTTGACGATTATTTAAGTTAGCTGTATCAAGTTGTGCCAGTGCAGCAGCTTCAGCCATTACAAGAGCCTGTCTATTAGACAAGTTTTGCAGGTTCATCGTGTTAACAGCACGTGAATTTTCTAGCTGTACTTGCTGCTCTGCTGTAAAGTTCTGATTGGCAATGTCGCTAATCTTACTAGCGTTCATTACCTTTGCTTGGAATGTCTGGTCAAACTCTTGACCCATAAACTTAGCACGTTGCTCTGCAGCCAGCATTGACGCTTGTTGTCTATTAGATAAATTTTGTGCTTCAAAACTAGCAATAGTCTGGGCATCTGCCTGTGCAATAGGCAGTGCAGACTCCATAGCAGCTTGTACAATGGCCTGACCAGCAAGAGATGATGCACCTAACCCACGAGCAGCCATAGCTGCTGTAGCTGCCCTCATAGCCCCTGCAGCCCATGCTGGTGGATTAGCACCTTGAAACTGCTGCATCAAACCATCAAGCTGGTTAGCCACCATAGTCTGTGCAGATGGATTAGCTGTGGCTGCAGCAGCTTGCGTTTGTGCAGTAAGTGCAGCAGCTTTAGCAGCATCAACACCTGTGCCGCTAATTAGTTCACCATTTTGTAATTGTCTTTGTACGGGATTGTTTATTAGAAAGGCGTTGCCCTGTGCTGCCTGTAGATTGCCTACAGAAGATTGTGTCTGCTGCGCTGCAGTTATTTGCGCACGTGGGTCTTGTGGATTAGCTTGTGCCGCACTTGTAGCATTTATAGCAGCATCGACATCTGCAGATACAGTGTCAGCTTGCATTAGGTTAGCACCCGTAGGCGTAGGCATACCTGCTTGAGCAGTGCCTGTTATAGCTGTAGGTGTAGCTACCGTTCCATATACAGTTCCTGTACCTGCTTGTACGTCTTGTGATGTATCATACTGAACACCCGAAGCGATAGTTTCACCACCAAGCGGCACACCGGGGCTATACATTTGCTGTACACTAAAGTCTGTTACACCGGGACCTTTATCAGTTCCTTCTGGTACTGTGGCAATAGGTGTACCGCCTGCACCTGTAACACCTGTAGTGGCTACGTTATCTGGTAAATCATTTTTTGCGGATGCGGAACCGCCTGTTTGAAACTTCTTAACTACACCACCTTTAGCCATCTGCATAGCTTTGCTAGTGTACATATCCATCTGCTGTTGTCTAGCAGGGTTAGTAGCCAGAAAGTTTTGGAACCCTTGCATATTACCCTGATAGCCCATAGAACGTGCTATCTTTTCCATGCCACTAGGCTTAAATGCTTTGAACATTGCCATGAATTAGTCCCTTTGTAAAACTCTGTCTAGTTTATCTTCGACACGGTGCAATGCTTCCATTACTTGGCGTACGTCACTGCGTACGTCTTCACGGGTAGCATACTCTTCACGTGTTTTGTTTAACAATATCTCTAATCTTTTTTGCTCACGGCTGGTGCTGTTAGCCCACCATGCACCACCTGCAGCAAGCAAGCCAAGCAGTATATCTACAAGGCTGGTCATTTCCATTAGTCAGCATCCGCTATGGTAAAGGCATCGTCAGGGTCATTGTGTCTGGCAAGAAGATGGTCATATTCTTCATTTCCTACTTTAGCAGGAATTAGTGCCTGTGCGCCATCTGCATGTACAGCTTTCACTACATTATTTATTAATGGATTACCGTCTATATCTGTGCCGCTGATATATTGTGCTGATGCAAAATTAAACTTATTAGCAAACATTTCTATATCTCCGCACTGACTGAAGCAACTGCATCTCCGTCACTACCGCCTACTTTTTTAAACATCATTTGAGAAGTATGGTACAATGTTGCGCCATTGGTGCTTAAACCTAACCCTGTGGTGGTTGGCACAGTATACCCATTAAAAGCAACTATAGATGTAGGGGCGGCTCGTTTTTCTACCATAAACGGTATGTCTGTCCATTGATTACCTGTTGCCGCATTAAAAGGTAAAGACATTAGGGAAAATGAGTCTGTAGTGCCACGCATAGCATGACCTAACAGTTCAAAGTATCTTTGACATTTTCTAAGTGTAGTGCCGTAGTCTTCATGTTCAAACGGCGTGGCTGTCGAGCCAACTTCTATTTGCATCCCTGTCACATCAAAAGTTGCGTTAGATGTTCCGGCCCAATCTGCTAAGTCATCAGGCAAATATGCTGTCGTGTCTTGTGCAACCCAACTATCTAAAGTTGCACCACTGTCTGTATAATCCGTTCCAAACCACGGAACAGGTTGAAAGCCCACACCAGCACCAGTATCATTGTTAAACACTAAATTAGAATTGCCGGGAATTGTTTTAGTTATTTTTGTCCAAGTATTAGCCACTAATGTTTCTGTGAAAGCAAATTGATAACTTGGTGAATCAAATGTAAGCAAATAAAAACCACACTTACCAGCAACACTTGAACGAACCCAGCAACTAACTGTTATATAACTGCTTGTACTTGTGTAATTCCAGCCAGATTTAGCAATGTTTTGCGATTCAATTTTGTGAATTAGTTGCCGATAATCAGCGGCACCAGATGTGGTAGCTGTATTTGTTTGTCTAAAGTAATTTCTAAAACCCAACGCATAAGGCGCATCACTTGATGTTAAACTTTCCTGTGAACCTGTTACAGTGCCACCACTATAACTATTTTCAAATCTATCAACGCTTCCATAACCATTGGTTGTGCTACTGGTGCCACGCTGTGCCACAGTCATCGCACCATTAATAATGAGGTTGCGACCTGTCAGGCCACCCGCATCTGCGCTACCACCTAAATCTGCTAAGTCTCTGGCTCTGCTCATATCTTTATCCTTAAGTTGCGTGTACTAAGAAGCCGCTAAAAAATGATTTAACGTTAACTTGGTCACTTGCAGTCGATGCTTCTTCTGTATTGATAAATACATCAACGTAATCAGTTGAACCATTTAAATGTAGCATCCCACTAGGCAACGGATAATTACCATTATACAATCTGTCACCATCATACTGTAGCTGTATTCTTAAAAGATTATCCGCAGTAGTTAAACCGTTTTTAGAAACATTCAAACTAAGAACACCATTGATGGTACTCATTACCAATCTAATTGCACCGCTAAAAAAGTACCAACCAGCAACTTGTGGTGTATATCTATGATTTGTAGCGTCCCAATACCCACCAGTATCAAACTCAGGCGTAGAATTAAATTGTATTATTGTATTCGTTGAAGCGGATATCGATTGGTCAATATCAGTCGCTGCTACTTGAAACGCTATTTGCTTTGGCTGGATTAGACCGTTGCTATCAATAGTCATAGCTGTAGTTGTGCCAGTAGCATCTTTGATTGTGCCTACGTTTAGGCCGCCAGTAGCTGTAGCTGCACTGGTAAATGTAACACCGCCATTAAACGTACCACCACTTGCCTTACTTACTGTGTCAGCAAGCTGGAACTTCTCATATATAACAATCTCAACTACCTGCCCAGCAGTCAGCGCAGACAGACCACCTACAGTGTTTGCCGTTGTGGTGTTGTAGTCTGTACCAGCTACAAGTGAAATACCGTTTAGACTTACGTCAATCTCAGCGTTGGCAGCAAAGGACAGGCCAGCTATCTGTGCAGTACCAATAGATGTCTCACCACCTGTAGCTGTGTAATAGTGTCTTGCACGAACAGCCTCGCTGTTAATCTTAGCTACATTGTAAATGTCATACACTACAACTTCTACAATGTCACCGCTAGACAGGGCGGCTAGGCTGCTGATTGTGTTGGCTGTACCTACGCCATAGTCAGTGCCTTGCACAAGCAGGATACCGTTGAGGTATACATCAACATATTCACCGTCAGTGAACTTCAGTGTTTTGCTATTGTCATCTGCGCCAGACAGTGATGTTTCACCGCCAGTAGCAGTGAAGTGATAGCGTTGTCTAACGCCTGAACCTGTTGGTGATTTACCTATGTATGGCATAGCTTTTCCTTATGGTTTAGTAGGCCAATCACTAGCCGCTAGGTCAGGCCAGTTAGCGTGGTCTGGTAAGTCACGCAACGCTTGGCGGTATGCAGTCTGTGCCGCAGTCATTGTATTATCTGATGCACCCCACCAATCTGTTTCATGAAGTAAACGATTGCGTTCACCTCTGTTTTGTTTTTCTGTTGTTAGGTCAGTCATCTACGCATCCTCTGTTCTATATGTTCCAGTGACAAAAACTTCAGAATCGGCTTCGTCTATTGATGTGGTTAGAAACCTACTAGAAGTGTTTCCAGAATTGTAATAAAACCTTATGTAATCGGTATTATTTCTCACTAAGGGTTTTAAGGAATAGGATGCTGTAAAACTTATATTATCAAAAAAACTTACACTGCCAGACCACTGTTCAGAAGCACCGTTAGAACTTGCTGAAGTGAAGGGTAAACCGACTAGACGAACGCTCTGTCCAGTAGCACCACCGTTTGTATATGTCCAAGTAGTAGGCGATTTAATATGAATTTGATAAAACACTAAATCACCAATTCTTATATAAACCCCATGTTGTACTTGGTATGTGCCTGTGGTTATTGATGCTGTTACATCTGTTGCATCATCAGATGACCAAACAGGAACAAAAGTGCCAGTGCGGTAAAAATTGCCTGTGCCACTACCTACGCCCTCAACAATGCTAGGATATAAATCTGCGGTTTCTCTTGCTTCACTCATCTATCTACCCTCACGGCTGTTGGGGATTTACCTATGTATGCCATTATGGTTTCTCCGGCCAGACTACATCATCTAGGCTACTATATGTGTTCGTGATATCACGAAGGGCTTGGCGGTAGGTAATCTGAGCCGAAGTCATTGTCGGCGTATCAGACATATCCCACCAGTCAGTCTCTGCAATTAAACGGTTACGCTCTGTGCGTAATTCGTCCAGCTTATAAGCCGCCAGCAACTCAGCTTCTTTGGTTGTTACCGCAGAGGCATCCAAAGATACAATGTTGCCATCGGCATCCCTAGCAACAGCGTCAGGCCCATCGCCAATGATTGAAGATACATTGCTGTAGAGTGCGTAAATTGCTTCGTGTTGCATTGGTTATGCCTCTATTTCTGTAAGAATTATCGTACTAGACCCACGGTAATAACCTGAAATATTGTCATCTGTAGACGACGAATTGATAAAGGTCGTTCCTGACTCATGCCGTGCTTGGATGCCGTAGGTTACAGTTGTGTCTGTCCCAGTTTTGTCTAAGTAACTAAATGCTACAGGTTTTGGGCGATTGTACTGATGGTCGATAATTAGCATGATACCACTTTGCCTATTGCCAACATTAGTAGCATCTGCCAAAGCAGAACTATTACGTCTTAATCGGATGCCACGCCTAGTATTAGTTGTATTAGCGTCCCACGCACCTATAGAAATCTGGATAAGGACATAATTTGCCGCATCAGACTTGGTAATAGAACAGTTATCTAAACCAGTAATATCCGTCCAAGTTGCATTAGTACTAAAACTGAATTGGTCGGTTAATTCAAAAGACTTTACCTGCAACACCTTACCGCCACCAGCCCCTGTTACAGTGCCAGTAAACGTATAGTCATCTGTTAAATCAATGCTGTCTGCATCTAATTTTGAAAGTGCCATTAAGCTATCCTCACGATAGATAGAAAAGTCGGTCTGGCAGTTGCACCAAAAGTAATCGTACTATTTATTAGGTTTTCAACCTCATGGTTCATGTTATAATTTGCTCCTGCCATATTTGCGTAACCATAAAGATGCACTTTGGTTGTTGCGGTGGTAGACTTATAAATAAAAGTTCCGCTAAGTGTTATTGAACCAACTTCATTGTTTGAGTCAGTCATTAAATGTGCGCCGCTACCGTTTACATCAGCAAATGTTGTGCCGTCCGTTGCAATGCGTACCACTGCACCAGCGTCTTGCATTGTTTCTGTAGTTACAGCCGTTGATTTAAAACCTATTGAATAAGAAATTAAATAAACACCATCACTGCTATCAAGAAGATAAGCATCATTTGCACTGTCGAAATTGGATTTGGTGTCGTACTTTACAGTACCGCTACCACCAAAATCGACAATATGTGCAGTATCATCACCAAGTCCACTTTGGTTAGTTGTTAAATCAACGTGGAAGTATTCTTTGCCAGTAGGTTTAAAATCACCTGTAGTTGAAACATCGCCAGTAAACGTACCTGTTGTAGCAGATAAAGCACTGCTAAACGTACCTGTTGTGGCTGTAACTCCACTGCTAAACGTACCAGTACTTGCTTCAAGCGCACTACCAGAGGGATGACTTACTGTACCTATAGACTTACCTTGAAACACAACGTAGAAATCATCAGTAGATGCAATGCTTCCTGTCATAGTTAGACCAGTAGAGCCAGTGATGTTATATGCTACACCCGGTTCTTGACGAACATTATTTACAAATACTTCGATATCCTGTGCGCTACCTACTGGACTATCAAGAGTAAAAGTTGTACCACTTTCACCTGTTAAATCTTGATATGTAAGAGAAGCAAACTGTGTAGCAGGTGTGTTACCAATATATGGCATTAAGTTATCTCCATAATGCTCAAAGTTGTATCAGCACTATTGGCTGTATCTGAGATGACACTAATAGTGTGCGTAGCTTCCATGATAATCTTATTACCTGCCATGTATTCAAATGATGATGAAGCAGGAATAGGAATATCTTTTGCTAAGAACACAGTAGCACCAGCAGCCAGTTTAATATCTACAAGTATCTGACTGCTGGATGTATTAGCGATTGTTAGGCCAATAACAACAGTAGTAGTAGACGCTGGCGCAGTATACACGTTCATAGCTGCGTTAGCACCAGTGCTAGAGCCATCAAACGTCTTTACTTTAAAAGTATTAGCCATTGTTTACTCCTTACGCTGTGTCGTCAATTAAAGCAGCGACAATGCAAGTAACTTCCGCTGTGTCTGAAATAGCTTCAACATTTTGTACAAGCGTCAAGTTAGGGCTAATCGCAATAGAATGACCAGCAGCTAGTTTAATTTCTGTTGCTGCTTTTGTTGCTGCACCATTCAAAGAAAGATAAATAGCATTGTTTGCATCTGTATTTTTAACAAACAAAAATTTAACTGTGTCTGCTGCAGCATCAATAGCAGTCATACCAGTACCAGTATTTACACCATCATAATCAATGTAATTACCTGCAATTAAGTCTGCAGTCGTTGTTTGTACGTCAGTCTTTTTGTAATACCATTTATCGTTAGCGTCTGCTGGTGTAACAGTCATGCTACCAGAAATTACGCTTGCAATTTCATCAGGCAATACCGTTGCCTGTACGGTTACTGAGGCATCGTTTGCCATTTGTTAGTCTCCTTCAATTGAGGCTTATAACACTATAATTATACCACAATTATAATGTTTTGTCAAGCACTTTTTTATCCAAGTGCTATTGCTAATGCGGTGGGGTCGTCTGTGGAAAACCCTGCGCTTGTTAAGTATGTTTTAATTTGAGAAAATGTTGCTTTTACATTTACTGCACCAGAAGCATCATATACAATCATTTCATCTGCATCTGCAATCGGGTCAGCTAAAGCAGTTAAACCATTTATGGCTAGTTCTTCTGTGTTACCTGTTGTGATAACTTTACCAGTTACATTTGGCAGTGTAATATCATGGTCTGCTGTTGGGTCTGCACTTTTCTTTAACGCAACTCTAAATGTGTCTGTAGAATCTTTAAAGTCAACAGCATTATCATGGGCAAGCTGTATATCACCACCGCTTACTGTAATACCGCCTGTAAATGACCCGCCAGCAATTTGACCATCTACATACGCTTTAACAGATTGTTGTGTAGCAAGAGCAGTATCACTATCTGATGTTAAGTCATCTTCATCAAGAATAGATGTAATGGCTGTCGCGCCAGAAGCAATCTTTAACTTGCTAATGTCTACAGAACCTGTACCATTTGGTGTAAGTGTAATGTCTTGATTCGTTGTGGTGCTGATAATATCGTCATTAACTACAATGTCACCAGTACCATTGGTAGCAAGAATGATATTACCGTTGGTGTCTGTACTACTAATTGTGTTGCCATCAATAGTAATATTATCAATGTCAACTTGCGTGTCCATGACGATTGTACCATCGCCTTTAATACGCATACGTTCTGTTGCTGCACCTGATGTGTTTGTTTTAAATACAAGTGCTGTTGTATTTACGGCAGTAGCAAAAGTATCTTCTGCTACAGCTTCAATAGCTGCACCATCAAGAATAGCATCTCCACCACTAGCTTCATCTGGTGCATTAAATGTAATCTTACCAAGTATTTCACCTGACTCAACTGCCGTATCACCTGTTTGCAGGTTAAGTTCAAAACCGGATGCTGCTTTAGCTTGAATACCTGTATCTGCTTCATGTGTTAAAGTTACATCACCGTCAGCACCAATGTTAATAACAGCAGCATCTGATGACAGGGAAAGGTCATCACCAATATCAGCATCGCCTGTAACATTTAAGTCTGTGCTAATATCAATTTGACCAGTTACGTTTACGCCATCAGCATCTGTAGCAAGTTTTAGTGCATTAGCATGATAAAATTCAGAACCAGCACCTTCTGTAAATGTAGCTAGTGCTTCTGTATTAGCAGCATTTTGAAATTGTAACAGATTACTAGAAATATAAAGATTTCCTGTGCCTGTATCTTGTATCCAACTATGAAGACCATTATGATATATTTCTAAGTCAGGTGTAACACTATCACCAAACGTAATTTTTTCGTTGTCATCAAGGTGTATACCGTCTAGTGCAAGACTGCCTGTAATAGCAACACCTGTTGCTGTTGTCTCAAACTTTTTACTGTTGTCGTAGTACAGTTCTACTGCACCATCTTTATCCATTGTAATATAAGTTTCGGTGTCGGTGTCACTACGAAGTGTAATGCCATCACCCTGTATATATAGTTCACCTGCATTAGATTCAATATAGTTATCTGTGCCATCGTGATAGATTTGTAAATCTGGAGTAGTAGCGTCACCAAAAGCAGCTTTAGCGTTGTCAGCAAACTCTAGTGCGTTGTCACTGGCATCAAACACAATATTGTAGGCTGCACCTGTGAGCGTAACATCGCCAGTGGTAGTTACATCTGCAAGATTAGCTGTACCAGCTAGGTACATATCTTTAAACTTGAGGCCAGTAGTTCCTATATCAAGTGTATTGTTTGTTTTAGGTTTAATATCTGTAGTGCTTGCTACAAAGTCTTGGGCAGGTCCAAGCACAGTAACTGGACCACCCTCGCCTGACGTACCATCGTGCGAGTGTCCTGTGCTACTGTTAAACGCAGCTTCAATGGCATCATATTCACCATCAAAGTCAGCAGCGTTAATAATGTTACCATCAGCAATGTTGTTAATGGTATCGTTTCTAGTGTAGCCTGTTCCCATAGTTTTTACCTTCTATCGTTTAATCCATATTCAACTGTCAGTGCATCAATTGAATATGGTGGGTTTTGGTCATTTGATTCAAACTGAAATGACACTGTAAATCCTGAACCAACAACTTGCGTCTGAAATAGTTTAAGCAGCTTTGTACCAAACCGTGTAATACCAAATGTACCACTACCAAAGAAACCAACAGTACCCTGCGTATTCAATATGCTAATTGGTGCGGGTTGAATTGTACCCTGACTATCAAAGTCTAACTTCAAACTTACATTAAATGCGACACTACCTTGCGGGTCAGTATACAAAAACAATTTATAAAATGTTTTACGTTTACGTGGGTCACTAATTGGCAAATGCGGTGTAGCAAATGTTGTTTGAATATTGGTGCCATCAAACGAGTTGCCACTTTCCATTTGGTATAAGTAGCCATCATTATTTGCGAACAGTACCACTTCTACATTTTGGTTGTAGTCACTATCCGCTACGTAAGCCCGTATACCCCGTGTCTCTGCCCAAGCCATGCCCTCACCACCTTGAGGCGCAAACTGGGTTGCCAATATACCTTGAGCATTTTCTTGCGTAATATTATTGTTATAACCAAGTATTCTGTACTGTGACTTCTCACGAATTACGCAACTTGTAAATGACGTGTTAGAAGAAATAAAACCTGTCATTGTACTTTGAATTGTTTTAGATACGGAAGCTAATCCAAAGTCGCCTATTCTATCTGTTCCGCTAAGTAGTCTCAACCCGTCTGGGCCAAGAAACATTACGTCACCACCTATTTCTTGTACAGTATCTGAATCAATACACCCAATGTCTACTGTAATCGGCTGCAGTGAAAAGTCTGCAATAGTAGTGCCTGTTAGCTGATGGATACTGTTTTCGGTAAAGATAATAAGTTGTTGTCTAAATACCGTCAGTGCAGTAATCGTGCCACCAACATTTATACTGCCTGAACCATTCGCTACTGAAAAATCTGTGTCTGTATATGGCGCAGTAAATGTTACTGTTGTACCTTTAGCAAAAAATAAATGGTTCTTAACTTCCGCTACAAATGTAGCACCTATAACATCTGCAGGTGCATCTAGTAATACTTGAAACGTGGCATTGTCATATAATGCTGGCTCGTTTAGCCCATCAACAATTGCAATCTTTTCTGTGCCGTTAAAGTTATATTTAGCAAATCTAGTTTTGTTGGCACTTTCTCTGCTTGTTGATAAAAAAGTAATTACTGCATTGTCTGCTGGACTACTTGCAAGTGCTGGGTTTATTGCTAGTGTAGCACCGCCTGATGTTACTGTTGCGTTTGCTGTGACTGTGTATATTAAATCTACGCCAGCAATTTTAAATGCGTCACCTGCCTGTGGAGCAGAATCCAAACCGTCAATTGCTAGACTTGTACCAGTTTGACTGCCGCCGTTTACAAGTGGTGTGCCATAATCAGGCACGTTAATTTTTGTAAAGCCACTGCCGCCAGTTTTAAATATGTCAGCGTTCTTACAAACAATTGCACTGTCTTCCCATGCCGCTAGACCAAGTGCAAGATAATTAGATGTAGTGCTTATGAATGTAGCTGTATCTCCATTAGATGGATTAACAACCATTGTTTCATCTAGTGTAAGCGTTGCCCTATTATTTGTAGCATCAAATGTTACACCGCCAGATGCAATAGTATATCTAAATGTAAGCACTGCATTGTCAGCAGGTGATACCGTTAGTTCTGGACTAATAGTCAGCGTTGATGCTGTTCCTACTAAAGCAGTAGCGGCACTGACAGTATATACAGTTGTATCACCGTCAATAGTAAAAGTATCATTAGCAGAGGGTGCAACATCCAATCCATCTACGTCTAGTGATGTACCTGTCTGCGTAGCACCTGCTACTAAACCACCATCTAACGAGAATACATCTCCAGCTTGTGGTGTAGTGTGTATGGCAGCTAGTATAAGCCCTGTGCCACTCTGTCCATCACCGTGTACTACAGGTGCGCCATAGGGTGGAATAATAGCACTGTCGTACTTATCATACCCTTCGATACGTCTGTAACCACCCTCAACAGAAGGTTCAAAGTTACGTAGTATCCTTGCGCTTCCCGGTGCGTTTGTACCTTGCTGCAGAGGAGAAAGGTTTGTTATAAGACCACCACGAAACTCAACTGGATAGGTTTGCCATGCATCCATTGTGATAGCCTCTTAAATACCGAAGCCTGTACTTGCTCCACCTGTAGCACCAGTAAGCATATACGACCTTACGTATGGTGTTCTATTGATAAGTTGTGAACGCATATGCTTAATACCTTCGTCAAATTTTTCTTTCATTACCAACGCATCTTGTGTGTTACCTCTAAACAGATAACCGTAGTGCATTGCACCATCTACAATAATGTGTTGAAATCTTTCTGGAATTGTTGGAACGTCTGTTGCTGCAGACAAATCGGTTGGAAAGTTATAATACTCATATACCAGTTCATACGCTTTGTCTGGCTCTGGTGTCATAATAAACTCTAAGTTAGGTGCTTGTGCTACCTGTGTAGGTACACCCTGACCAGTAGATGTGCTATACTCTTGTTCTACATATCTATCTAAGTAATCTTCGTAAGCAATTTCTGTAATGCGTGTTGTAGCATTACCAAGAGAACTATTTTCTTTAATACGAAAAGAGTTAAAATTAATTACTTTAGCATCTGCAGGAAAAGCATAGCGGCTTGTATTAGCAACTAATGTTGTTTCTTGCGTGTTATGATTAAAGGGCCAAAAGTATTCTGATTGATTTAAATATCTAATAGAGGCATTGACTGCATCTTTAGCCTGTGAGTAAAAGCCTGTAGCTGAAGCAAAATTAGCTGAACTGAGTTCTACCTCATTCAGCCTTCTGTTCACTGCATTTACTAAGCCAAGAAAATCATATGCCATGTTATATCCTTAATGAAAGTGAAGGGGCAAGTTGCCCTGCCCCATCACGTTATGTTAGGCGAGTGTGTCACGGTCTACTTCGTTAGCAGAAGTATCACCCTGTGAACTTACATCCATCATGATGGCATAAACACGAAGTTTACCAGCAGTGAATGATGCACCTGTACCTGCGAAGGTAAGGTCAAGAGTGTCTGCAGAAGCAAGAACAACATCAGCAGAGACAGTCACGCTAGGGGCGTAATCCCCATCAGACGCACCGTCAATGTCAAATGCAGTTACATACTCATCAGCATCAGCAGCACCAAGTGTTACTGTTGCGTCTGTGCCTGTATTCATGGTTGCGCTTTCAACAACTTCTACACCAGCAGCCAAAATTTTGGTTCCTGCAGGAATAGTAATTGCTTGAACAACATCACCTGACGATGGGTCTACAGTAGTAGCCACGATGTCAATTGTGTTTTCAACCATGTATGGGTTGCGACCACGCTGGGAGTTACCAGTAGCGGCTTTAAGCAATGAAGTAATTGTAGCCATTGTTTAAGTCTCCCTTACGCCAAGTGGTAGATGGCATTAACAAGAGCCTCTGGACGGAGAATCTTGCGACCATACAGATGCATACCACGGACAATATCAGCGAAGCTGTCCGGGTCGCGGTAAGTTTCAGTCTTATTAATCTGCTCTGCAGTTGCAACAGCAGAAGAATGTCCTGCAACAATCACACCGTAGTTGGTGTTGCTGTTCGCGCCAGCGAATGACGGACCAGTACCAACTGAAGGCAAGTTGTTAGACTGATACACTTGGAAGCCGTGGATTTGAGTAGAAATCTGACCATTTTGCAGACCAGAACCACCAAAATCAGCGTTGAACAGACGAGAATCTTCGTCCTTCAATACTTCCATGAACACTGGGTCAAGAACAATCCAGCGACCTTGTGAGTCCACGTTTTGCTGGTCAAGAAGACGAGCCATACGTGCAATCAAAGTCAATGGGTGTGTATCACCAGCAGCAGGGGTTGCGTCAGTTGCACCACCAGTACGAGGCTGGATAGCAATTGCGTAACCTGCTGAACCTACTGAACCTGCACCGTCAGAGAAGTCAGATGCGTCCAACTTCATTGATGCAAGCAGTTCGTCAGTTGCAGAACCAACAGCGTTAGTACCGTTTACAACATCGTTAACGGTATCCGCATTAGAATGCAAAGCAGACTGTTTGTAGCCTGACATATAACCAAGAACGTCTTGGTCAAATTGGTCAGCCAAACGGTACGCAGCACGGTCACTTGCCAGAGACTGGAAGTTTACGTGGCTGTGTGCCTCTTCAATGTCATCAACCTTAAATGCAAAGTAGTTAGCTTTGTCAATTGTCAGGCTGAAATCTTCATCGTCAAGGTCTTGCGGCGTGATGGTTGTACCACGGGCGTAAGCCTTAACGGTGATTTCGGGTTCCTTGATAATCTTAACGGAATCACCCATAGCAGCAATTTCACCAAAGTAGTCAGAGTTGGTGATTGCTTCAGCAACAGCAGACTTGCGGAAAGCAAGTTGCACCTGTTTGCTGTAAATTACGGGAGAAAAATTACCGTTAGGAAGATTACCATAACCACTAGCAGTAGTAAATGCCATTATGTTATCTCCTATTTAGCATTTTACAGATACAAACTCGCAAGACTAATCAGGAGGCTGATTCACATTGGGTGCGTATTCTGGAGGGTGGCCGCCCTGCCATTCAACGGGCCATGTTCGTCAGGTAATCCGTAAGACTTGGCTGTTTGCGAATGGTAGTGTAACCATATTGCGCTATACAGTTACACTAATCTGACTATAGTTATACTTATAAATAACTACTTGTCAACACTTTTTTACATTTTTATCTAGCAGAGCCAGATACATCATAGATAAACTTACCAGAACGGATAGCTTCCATGATTTCGTCAGACCGCTTTTCATATTCTTGCGGTGACATTTTTTGTACAGCAGACTCTTTGAGATACGAGGTTGCCTCATTTTCCTGTGGCTTACTACGTGAGTCTTTTGTAGATACAGACTTGGCTGCAGCTTTATCTGACTTAGGTTTTGTTTTAGCAATGCCCATGTCAGCTTTGTACAAGTCAATGGCTCTAGCAGCAGAACGTGCGTCATTGTCATTGTCATACAGTGCATCTTGTACCCACTTAGGCTGCTCTTCTGCCCACTCGTGAAACTCATCACTGTCACGGATGTCACCAAAGTCAGGGTGTAACCGCATTAGTTCTGCTTCAGCTTTTTCTTTAGTAGCACTAGACTGCAACTCATCAATTGCTTTCATACGTTCTTCAAGAGCAGATGATTGCTCACGTGCTTTTTTCATAGCAATTGTTTCAACGATAGCTGCTACATCTGGATAATCTTTTGCCCATTGTTCAATGTCTTCGTCAGACTTAGGCAGTTTCATTTTTTTCTGTGCAGCTTGGCTGAGTTGAGATTTAAGTGTTTCTATTTCTTTCTTAAACTCTTCAGCCTGTTGTTGCTGGTGCCTACGCAAATCAGAATAACGCTTCTTAAATGTTTTCTCTTCTGCGTTTGTAGGTTCCGCTTCTTGTTCTTCGGGTTGTTCTTCTACTTCACCCTTTTGTTCTTTTAGAAGCTGCTCTAGTTCTTCTTCTTCCATCTTGCGTTTTTCTTCGTTAGTGTATTTACGATTTGCAAACGCAACTTTTTTTGGTGACTGCATTTCTTCAGCCATAATAGCTTGTTCCGCCATTGTACTTCCTTTCGTTGGGGCCAACCGTAGCCACGCCGGGGTGGGGGATTAGGTAGCCAACATACTAGGTGTTTATCGTGTACCTAAACCACGTCTTGGTGTTGGAATATTGCGAGGGTCTGCTACTTGCAAACCAGCCAATAATTCAGCACCAAATACTTTTCTTAGCACAGCCGCGAAAGCTGTACCTTTAATCTGTCGTAAAGTATCTTGTTCTTCTTCCGACAATTCTTGAAACCTAGCACGTATCTCACTTTGAAGTTGTGCTATAAATTCTTCTCTATCCATAATAAGCTGAACCTTTCTTAGACATAATGTGTTTTATAAGCCATCCTGTCGGGTCTATCTGATACCATTTGTTTGATGTAGTGTAGTTTCTAGGACTATCGTGATGATTTTTATGCCAGCCATCTCCCCAACTGATTATGTTTATCCACCATACATTAGATGCTTTGTGATTACCTACAGCATCTTCTGAATGATTTACATAATTAGTCAGTCCTTGTGAAATAAGTGTACAACAGGCAGGAAGACAGAAACCCATAACTAAACCCGTAAAACCAAACAACACAAACAAACTAATTGAATATATAAAAGCCGGAAGAAAAGTATACTTATGCATAGTTACAAGAAATTTATCTTTAAGTAAATCCACTACAGTTTTTGGAGAAAAGTTAACACGATACTGCAATGTAACCATTTTCAAAAAACCATCTTGTGCATTATGTGGGTCTTCATCTGTGTCAGACAATTTGTGATGCATTCTATGTATACCTGCCCAACCAATAGGAGAGCCAGAACAAGATAGCAAACCAAACATAGTACATAATTTACGAAGCCATTCATACTTAAACTCAAAGGACTTATGGCTGTAGTATCTATGAAAAGTCATAATCATGCCAATAATATTCATCAAAATAAATACAACTGCAGCAATACTAGCTTGCGCTGTAGTTATTCCATAAAGGTATAGATAGCTTCCAGATACTAAAAGATTTACGTAGAATATATACTGAACAGTTTTAATTCTACTTTCAAACGGATTAAACATTACTTGTTTACCTTTGTTAATACCCATCCCATAAATCTTAATGTAGGCCAAACAAATGCTTGCGTTACTTTATCGTAAACTTTTTGTTTTGCAGAAAGTGTGTTAGTATATCTTGCTGTGTAATACGAAGTAGCAAGATTAGATAGTTTAGCTGTCCATCCAGTAGCTTTTACCTTTGATGCTAGTTTAGGGCCAAACCAATCATATGCTTTCATTAGATATGGGTCATTTCTACGCAGTAGAATACCATATTTTTTAAGAGGAGTCAAGTCTGCATATGAAATTATTCCATTGGCATAAGATGCGGTACAAATATAAGTGCCGCTGGAACCGCTATCAGAGCCACTGTCAGAGCCACTGTCTTGTCCTTCATTCATTCCTGTGCCTGTACCTTGTGCATCCATACCAGAAGATGTTTGTGACGGTTGACTTCCGTCATCAGCAATGTTACCAAACTCATCGGCATCATCTGACCTTGAGGCTGCATCTGCAGCTGCAAATGCCCTATCAACATCTGCTTGTGTAGGTGTGCCAAATACAGCGTCAGCTCTTTCAACATTTCCTTTAGCCATAGCTGCTTTTGCTTTAGGGTCTTGGACAGCGATAGCTTTTGCTTTTGCTGTTTGTCTAGCAATTTGTGCATTAATAGCATTTAATTGCGCACGTGCTTTAGCAGTCATAACGGGATTTTGGTCTCTATCTCTTACAGGCTCGTTTGTTAAAGCTGACCTAACAGTACCCTTGCTTTGAACTTCATTTGCCTGTGCCTGTAAACCTGCAACTTGTGCGCCATAAGCGGCGGCGGCTTTAGCTACAGCAGCAGGGTCATTAATTTGTGAAGAAGTGTATCCTAAATCTTGCATATGCGATATAGCACTTTGTGTAATAGCAGCTTGATGTTCAGGGCTTGCTATAGCGGCTTCAATAGCTGCAGCTACATCTTGGCCTTTTTTAGCAGCTTCGTGTGCGGCTGAAATAACATTACCAAGCATAGTAGCTTGTTCACTAAAATTAAGTTGGCTATTACTATGTAATCCCATAGCAGATAAAGCCGCTTGTTGTCCTAAATTACCAGCAACAGCAACATCATTAGCGGTAAATCCTGTAAGTCCTGCAGCTTCCATTACTGCACCATAGGGAGATAAACTACCTAATTGTGCTTTTGCTTGTTCCAATGTTGCTGCTCTTAGTGCCTCATTTGATGTACCAAAAGTGGCATGACCACCAAATGCATTTGAATGAACAGATTCATCGGACTTTGTAAAGCCTAAAGAAGACATTGCTTTAGCCGTAGATACACCAGTTGATACATCGTCAAAACCCGGACCATCACCACCGCCACTATCGTCTTGTTGTACTACCGTTGTTGGTGCGGTTGAGGTATCATCAGGCGGTGGGGCAGGTTGTTCAGAACCCGGCGCACGACACACGAAACCCTCTGGAATAGGATATAGTGGTTTTCCATCTATGTGTGGAATTGTTCTTGTCTGACCTGCATCATTTGTACAAGTGTAGCTTTCATAAGTTCCGGGGTAACGGTCCCCAACAGTTTCAGCAAACGTAGGTATGTTAGTAGTCTGTGTTGCCGTAGTAAACTGTGGACCTGTAAATTGGACGGGCTGATAGTACGGAGCAGCACCGCCATAAGGCACATAACCTGTTTGACCGCCTGAAGGAATTAAATATCCCGAAATACCAGAACCAGAAATATTATATGTACCAGTGTTTGGATTAACTTGAGTAGGACTTCCGTATGGCATCTGCGGCTGTTGAGGTTGCATTGGATTTACAAAACCACCAACTTGAAAATTTAATTCTCCTTGTTCATTTTCAGTTTCTAAATCATCCATGTTAAAAGGAACACCATCAGGAATAGTAGCTTCATCCGCATTACCCATTTGTCCCATTGCTTCCATTCTTTGTAGACCAGCTTTAGCTTCATCTCTTAAAGCCATCATTTTATCTAGTCCATGATAACGAACCACATCTGCTGGAAAAACAAACTCACCTTCACTCAGTTGAGCAGGAATATCATCACGTACTTCTTCACGTAATGAGCCGGGTGGTACTTCGTTACCTGACTCTTCGTCAACCATACCACCTTCGTCCATAAGGCCACCCTCATTGAAGCCTTGGCTTTTCATCATTTTATATAGCTTAATAAATTTTTGTTGTTTTTCTTCTGGCATATCTTTTATTTCGCCAGACATTAACATATCAGTTAACTTATCAAATTGGTCTTTTCTAGCTGCTTTTTTATCTGCTGCACTAGACTGTAAATCTTGCATAGCCGCATCTTTAGCGGAAGACGTATCTCCACCCTCATTAAAGCCACGTTCTACTGGCTCAAAAAGTTCCATTTGTTCTGCCGTGCGTTTAGCCATTGACTGCATCCCTTAATGTTTTAATGCTACGCAACACAGCAATCGCTCCTTGCGCACGATGCATTAAAACTGTGTTATCGCCTTGCTCTAATGTACGATGTTGCTGGTCAATCAGCACATCTAAATATTTATTGAAGTTGTCCCACTGGCGGCTGTTGCTGACTATTGGCTTCAGCTTGCTGAGTATTTCCTTGTCCATTTGCACTAAATCCTTGTTCGCCCGGTACTGGAACTTGACCTGTACCTACATTGCCACCACCTGCGCCTGTTGGGTCCATTGCATCAGCACCCGGAGTTGGCGTCATGCTACCCTGCTCTGGTCCTGCTGGCTGTTGAAAGCCCTTCATAATTTCTGCTTGCAGTGCAGCTTCATCCATATTGTTGGTAACTTTGTCGGGGTCTAAGTCCATAGACTTTGCAATCTCACGTATTACATATTGGAACTTAGCAAAGGGTGCGAGTGCAGGGCTACTTGCAATTTGCAAGAACTGCATCAATCTTTGGCTACGTACTTCGTTAGCCATCAGACTTTCTGTACCACGTGCTTTAACTTCTAAATCACCTTTAATCTCTGGGTCAAAATCAAACTGCATATTGAAACGGAAGAAACCTTCACCCAAAGGACGCAACAAATAATCGTCTACGTTTTTAATGACAGTCTTTGTGCTACCCTGCGCAGCACCCATCAACATTGAGATACCAGAGGCTGTTCTGCCTACGCCCTGCACACCTGTCTGTCCGTGTGCAAATGATGGGAAGCCAGTGCTTTCATCTGCAAGTACACGTGCTTTGTCAAATAGCATCATGTTCTCTTGTGACACATTTGGGAACTTTGTACCAAAGATAGCTTGGCCCGGTGCGCCACCCTGTCTACGGAATACTTTACCCGGATACAGTGACAAGTCTTGACCCGGCACCAAGTTTGTTTCATCTACCTCTACAATCAAGTTTCCTGACAGTACAGCATTATCAACAGCCATACGCATAAAGCCATTCATTAGTGTTTGTGTATCATCCATGTTTTCTGCAATACCAACACCAAAGAATGAGTATGGGTTCAGTTCGTATGGCGCAGCAGCATATGGAATTTTAGATGGCTTGAATGGATTAAGAACCATGCGAAGTAGTTTGCCATTACAAATCCAGACGTTGGCTTGCAGTTCGTCAAACTCTTTCAAGTCTTTTGGAATATCTACACCCTGCTCTTCAAGCAAGTCTGTATCCACCATGCCCCAATACTCAAGCACTTCAAAGCGGTCAACGCCATGCTCTGGTGCATAGTCAGCCAAGTCATCTTCCCAGTATTGCTTGGTGTAGTTCTCACCCATAGCAATTACTTCATTAATAACTTCACCACGGAAGTATGGACGCTTCTTTAGGTTACGCAGTTGTGTACGTGACATCTTATGACGTTCAATTACATACTGTGCTTCATCCATGTTGTTTGCATCTGGGTCTGGATAGAAGTTCCAAACAGATACATGGTTTACTTGTGGCACTGTTTTAAACAATGGGTCATACTCACCATCGTCATTCCAGTTAGGGTATTCTTTGTCGAGGGCAAATGGCCCCTTCATAACACCAGTACCAAATAATGCCATCTCAAATGCAGCATTACGCAGATGTTTATTTGCACCTGACTCTTCTAGCTGGTCATGTATTTTCTTTTGCATTTTCTTTGCAGCAATCATAGCTGGGCTAAATGCAATAGCGGTAGGTGTTTTACCCGGACCTTCTTTTAGTTTATCTTGTACTGGCTCAAGTTTGTTTTCCAACACCCCAAGTTTTTCTTGAAGAGTTTGTGCCGTGGCACCTGCTGGGAAGTCCATGCCATCCCCTGCAAAACCGTAGGGACTGGAAAGAGCAGTTTCACCACGCAATTGTTCTGGTTCTTGAGGGTCAAAATGTACATCGGCAACCACACCTTCAGGCAACTCCGTTGGTTCTACAGATAAAGGAAAACGCTGGTTAGCAAACAGAACATCAACAATCTGCCCGTATGCTGCCAGCGTCTTAGTTTTTGTGACTTTAATAAAGACACGAGATTTTTCTGTTTCGGTAAATTGAACATCGGGACCGTACAAACCACGATAATTGCGGTAGGCTTTTAGCCAGCGTTCTTCGTCCTGATACCTATAGTCTTCAGACCGCTTATAGCGTTCCATAATAAATGGGATGATGTTACTTACGTCTACGTCCGAAACAGATGTATCGTCACTATCTTCTAGTGCGATAGCATCGTCTTCAATCATGATTTCATCTTCATCCATTATACTTCCTTTGCTCCCACTATGGTGCAGGTATAATCTACTGACTTCCAATGTCCGTCTTGCGGCAAATCTTCGTGCAGTATTTTCATTTCAATACACTGTGGCTTATCCTCAAACCACTGAATAGTCTGTGTAGCACAGTGGCTGGTATCACAAACAGTTAATAATAGTGTCCAAATAACTTGCATCTTAATATCCAAAGGTTGCGTCTGCTACCTGCATACCGCCACCGGGTCTACCCATTGGGTCATAGTCAAATATACTAAACCGTGGTCTGGACATTATACCATATCTAAGAGCATCATACAAGTGGTCTTCACTCTTTGTATCAATGTCTTCTGGGTTCTTTTTGTCCAGTGGTATTGAGGGAAGTTGGGCCGTGAGGTTTGTGCAAGTATCAAAGAAAACAAGTCTAGGCTCCTCTGTAAACTCATCTATCTGTAGTCTACGGTGTATCTCGTTTTTACCTGCTACCCGACTACCTCTACTTCTATCTGATGGTCGCCAACGACAACCTCTACTAATCATTTGCTCTGCAAGAGAAGGCCCAGTATCACCACGCTTATGCCAAAGAGAACTATCCAGAACGCCGTACTTAATATTGCCATCTTCCGCTTCCAAATCCAGAATCATATCTGCCAAGTCTGTGGCAAGGACTTTAGAAACGTAGAGTTCTCTATATACCACAAGTTGTTCGCTAGGCGCAACGGCAAACCACACAACAGCACTATAGCTACCGTAGCCATAATCGCAAGCACGAAACTTAACCCAGTTACTAGGTATACGATAAGGTTCAACAACATGAACCCGCCTATCAAACTCAGTAAACGCTGCTCCTTCTTTGATATCCCAATCGCCTTCAAGAAGTTGTCTTCTTTGCTGTTCGGGAAGTGAAAGAAGCATTGCTTCGTAATCACCTGCTTCCGCAAGGTATGGGTTATCAGAAAGTCTTGCGGGTATAAATCTTCTTTTGAATAAAGGTTTTCCAGCTTTGCTATGTCCTGCTGGATATCGTAGGACTTCTGTTGTTTCAATATCGGTTGCATCAAAGGCTCTATTATACGGCGAAGGGTCAATGAACATCTTCTTAACCCAATGATGACCTCTGCCGCCGGGGTTGGTCGTAGCCCTCATAAAAATTGGCAAGTCGTTTGCAGTGGACCGTAGACGTGACCGCATGTAATTCCATGCATACGGTGTGGCCCATTGTGTCAACTCGTCAAAGCCTATCCAGCTAAATGCCAGACCCTGATAGCGCAAGACATCCTCATCCCTATCAAGGTAGGACATCCACAACCTTGCACCAGATGGCGCAGTCCACTGCATCTTTCTTTCTGACCACTTTATACCGGGCCAGATTTTCGGGTACAACTCCTGCGACTTAAATATAAGTTCGCGCAACTCCTCTGTGGTGTGTCGCAGCAGAAGCCCACTGAACTGTGGATGCCCCATGTATCGTAAAGGGTCTGCAAGCATAGCATAGCTTTTGCCACCGCCTGCAGAACCACCGTACAAAACTTCTCTTTCACTTGCAGCCAAGAACTCCGTCTGTGGTCCGGGGTTTGGCTTAAACAACACATTAGCATGTTCTTCTATGCTCTGTGTTTTATATGAAACTTCTTCAATCTTAGCTGTTTGCTTTGGAGCCTGTTCTTTGGCTACTGATTTCTTCCGCTTTGGCGATTGCCGTTTTCGCATATTCTGCCCACTTGCGGAGGCTTGCAGCTTGATTCTTACGTCTTCGCTCATTGTTTAACCGTTTCCTCAAACCTACATGCGAGATGTATCTGCCAGTCTGTGTACTCAGCCAATTAGCTACTTCACGGTAGCTGTACTGATTTACGTGCTGTCTAGCTTTCTCTAGCAAATCCAATTCAATTGGTATAGGTTGAAGAATGTCGGGGTCTTCATCATCCTGCTTATATCCGAATGGTACTGTACGTGCAATACGTGGAATAGGTATCCATTCATTTTCTTCTTTGATGTCTGTTGGCTGTGGTAGCTTCCACTTGCCTATACTGCGTGTCATTTGTTTTTGCGGAACAAGCCGCCTTTTCTATAGTCTGTATTACCAAAACGATTTCTTGTAAACAACGCATCAAAGTCACTACCTAATCCACGAATAATACCATCTGCACCACGTGAGCCACCACCGCCTTTAACTTTTGTTGGTGTTTTTGTATTTTTCTTTTTACTCCGACCCTCTGGGGTTGATATCATAGGGACACCCGTGCCACTTCTATAACCTTCTAATTTTTGTCCTTCTTTTAATTTCTGTATATCGCCAGAACCCATAATAAAAACACTTGGATGATTTTTAGTTGCATAATCTCTAAGAGAAGATAATTTTTTATTTTTTTCCTCTCTTATTTTTTCTGACTGTTTTTGTGTTTCAAGTCTTAAATTTTTTCTTTCCTCTGAATTGCTAAAGGCTTTACGGGCTTTATCAGCAAACGCTTTTGTTATTTCTTTGTTTTTTACCATATCTGCTAAAAATGCAGAATAGCCGCCAGCAAAACCACGGCTAGACTTTAAGTCTAAAGCAGTTAGTTGATTTCGTAACATTACACTTTTATTTGAAAGAGATTTAACCGCATTAGACATTGTAGTTAATTTGTCTGGTCCTGTTTTTATAGGAACACCTGTAGTAGCGACTGCTGCTGTTGCACCTAAACCTTTTAAAAAACTTCTACGAGATACTGTTTTTTTATCCGACACTATAGTAATCCTTGAATAGTAATTAAAAAAGTAGCTAAAGCAATAATACCGTATGTAAAAGTAAATTCTTTTCTAGTCATCGTCTTCTTCTATTACAGCTTTAGGTGGCATAAGCATGACGCCACCACTTGCTTCTACCTGCATCTTTTCTGTCTTCACCAAACCTACACGGTCAAGCAGTTCTTTAGCTGCAGACATCTTATCACGAATACCCAGTTCAGTCGGGTCATACAATGCATGTGTCATCGCCATCGCAGCTTTCGGCGCATTACGAGCCATGTACATTTGTGTTGCTTCAAGAATCTCTTCTTTAAGACCTTTAATAATTTCGCCAGTGCTAGAAGTGTCAGCATACCCCGCCAGTTTCTTGGCAGCAACCATGTCACCACCAGCTTCATCAAACAAGACATCCAGAAACTTCTGTTGCCGTTCTGTTAGTTGTCTAGCCATTTACTTGCCTTTGTTTTGACACTTGCCTACAGCACCACAGTTTGCTGGTGTAGGACATCCTTTACACGGTTTAAATTTTTCCATTAGTCCATTAACCCCTTTACAAATTTAGATACATTTGCTGCAGCAATCCTAGCTTTCTCTTCAACGCTATGCGGAAGAAAACTTGTACTTTTTTTCGTTGGTCCTGTTCCTACTACTAACTTACCTTTTCTGGAAGCAGCAATTGTTTTAAGGTTTTTATTGCCCATTAAAATTCACCATTATGCATTGCGTTAGCTAATTTTGTTGCGCGTGATTTTACCTGATTTGCCCACCTGCTGTCAAGCATTTCTTTTGCTGCGGTAGGATAATCTTCTTCGTGAATAGCGTTCCACATCTTTTTAAACTTACACAAGCGTGGCACACCCATATTGAAAGCCATATCCATCAATATAAGCTGACGTACAGAGTCTAACCTGTCCACGCAAGGGTGCGCTTGTAACAGTTCTTCCTCAACAATCTGTACGTCATTTGTTGCTAGATAGACCGCATCAGCTTCGGTGATTCCATATTCATAGATGTGGTCAATAGTAGGAATGTCTAAAGCATCCAACTCTTCCTTGCTAATGCCACGGTCTTCTAGGTTTCGTCCGATACCAATAGTATCAATTCCAAGAGTGTCTTTGTACACTTGTAACTTCAAGCCTTCGTGCTTGATTAACTCTTCAATAAAATGTTCTCTGCGATATTTCATTTTTGTTCATGTCCCATCCACACCGCAAATGCACCAGTCATTGCACCAACTACTGTAGATACAAATGCTGTCTGCTGCGTAGTGGCTTCAGGACCAAGAGCCATGAACCACTGAACTACCTGATAACTCATAAACGTCATCGCCAGCATCATAAGACGTGGCAGTATTTTCCACGCTAGAATCTTTTCCATTGTGTACGTCATTTTTTACCAAAGAATTTTGTAGCTGAACGTACGCCAAAAGAAGCCGCAACGATAACTCCAAGTGAGTACTGATACCATTCAGGCATTTCATTGAGCCTTGCGAAGCCATTACGTACTACATCTTCCATGCCGGGTACAAATGCCAATATTAATGGGATACTGAAAAGAATAGTTAGCCACTCATCTTTCCAAGAGTTGGATGAGCCTCTAGCCATCTCCAAATCCCAGTCAATCTCACCAGTAGCTTTCTTCTGCATTACGATAGCTTCAGCTTCAGCTTTGGCTATGCGTGTCTTTGCTTGTGCTTTCTTTTCTTCTACCTTGCCAGACATCCATGTGCCAGCAAGTTCTGCAATAGGTCCAATCAATAAATTAAGCATCACACACCTCTTCTGAACTGTGCAGTTTTCTTTTGTATCTTTTTAGGCTGGCTGACGAATTGCTTACCAGCACGAGTTCCTGCTCTTTTAGCAGCAGTGGTCGCTGCGTACTCTTGCGGCGATAACGCTTTGATGGCAGCGGTAGGAAGATAGCGTTCTCCTGTTTCACTGGATGGTCTGCCACTTTTAGTTGTCCACTTTTGCTTAGTCCAAGCCTTCAAACTTTTCTGTGGTGATTTTAATGTCATGTTTAAGTTATACCACTATCTTATGTATTTGTCAAGAGAAAAATGAATAAGCCTACAGATATAGAAACTACTACGCCTATACCTGCGGCTATCTTAATTGTTTCCATTATTTCTTCTTGACGTTGTATTGCTTCACGTCTAGCTTGTGCTGCAGCTTCTTTAGCTTCACGTATACGCTTTGCTCTTTCATCTACAATGCTTTGCCATGTGCCGGGGCCAAACCGCATATCAACTAGGGTTCGCATCTCCTGCACTTTTTCTTGTGCTAGTCTTGCATCTATTACTTCTTGTGCTACAGACTGAATACCAAACTGGTCGCCTATACTGGAACCAGATTTTTTAGACCGTTGCTGCTGTACTTGCTTTTCACCCTCAAGTAGATTGTCTACATACTTTGCAATATCGCCTATGTCGTTGGCTGTATTGATGGCAGATTTAATACCATCCACGGCACTCTTTACTAGTGCGATACCCGCAAGGGTTTCTGCAATCATCTCTTAGCCTCATTTGTTGGTTGGTTTGCATACGGCTATTATTTTAGTTGAGCCACCGTCTGGTTGGGGTATTGACCGTTGTTGGGACAGTCTGGTGGCAAAGTACAGACATTTATCTATGTCTGCAAATCTTTGTGTTTGGTTTAGTATTTGCCCATTCATATATACTACAAGTATAAACTCAATCATCTTCTTTTACACAGAAACAACGAGCATCGGGGTTGCTGAATCCATGTTCCGTTATAGATAAGTGGCATTTTGATATCCACTCGTGCGTGTCATGCACTTTTGTTTCTACTTCTACTGCATTAGCAGATATGACGCAGAACATTACTATACTAGTTTTTATATCCACCACCAGCTTTTTTGTACTCAAGGGCTAGTAACTGCGCTTTACGTGCTGACCACTGACCGGGCTTACCGCCGCGTGAGCCAGCTTTAATCTTTTCAAATAATCTTTTTCTCAGTGCTGGCTTAGTGTAGTTGCCAGCTTCATTAACTCTACTTTTGCTCTTCGTTTTAGTGACCTTCGATTTGCGAGTTTTTCTAACTGCCCCACCTTTCTTGAGTTCTTGCTTTTTCTCCACGCCACTAATTGTTCCTTTGTTAGCTGATGCATAGAAGATTTGTTCACCCTTCTTCTCCCCATACTTCTTAGTCATAGCAGATTTAATCTTAGAACCTTTAGTTGTAAGGGGCATATCTCCTGTTCTCCTAGTTACCACGTGCTGGATTATAGTATTCTTTGCATGAAATAGTAACGCCCATGTTGCCACCGCCATTAAATACAACAATCTTGTCACCAGAGTGAAGATGAAGACGGTCAGATGTAATCATATTATATACATCATTACCTGCAACAGATTTGTTATTTACGATTGTGTAGTACGCATCGTCTTCTTTGTGATACCACTGTACTGATATATTGTCTGTAGAAGAAGAACCATTACTTACGTGAAAAAACTCTACAGTAGCATCGTGCAGATTTGGAACTGTGTACAGAACATTAGCACTAGCACCGCCTGATGTAGCGGTTACAGCTACACTTTCTGTTGCTGTATCATATGAAATGGGTTGTACCATTACTTATTCCAGTCCAATACTTTACGATGCAACTTCCAGAACCAGTTGCCAATACAGGTAAAGGGCTTGCCCATATAAAGCAAAGCCCATCCCAGATATTTGATTGCTTGACGTTTCATTATTTCTTTTTCGCCACTCCGCCACGCATCATTTTCTTTTTAGCCATTTTAGCCATGCCGCCGCCACGCATACGCTTTGGTTGTGTTTTCTTAGCAACACCACCACGCATCATTTTCTTTTTAGCTACGCCACCACGTGCCGCAACCATTTTCTTTGCTTTTTTCTTTGGTGCAGCTTTAACAAAGTAGTCCTGCATAATTTGCTTGATTTCCATATCATCTAGTCCTTGGTCTTTAAGACGAGATTTTACAGCATTCATTTCTTCTTTCATACGTCTGTTAATTTCTGCAGCAGACATTCCTTTATTATCATTAGCCATTTCTAAGTTCCCTTCTATCTAATACTAGGCTTTGATACACTTCCTCTGGAAAGTGTTTATAATAACCAGACTTCTCCAGACTAAGTGCTGCATCGTCTAGCGTAGATAGTCTTTGTACAAACACCATGCAGTACACAAGACCGTCATCTTTTGCATCCTCGTTAATGAGAAAGTCCAGACCCGCCTCTTCAGCGTCATAGTCTGGATGAAACACCATGAGGTGCATATCTTTACCTGCTATGGACATGGCTTCATTTATGCCATCGCAATATCCATCTAGGTATTCCATGTCGGGTAAGTATTGATTAGCCCATACTACTATATCATAGTTGTGCTGCTCAAACTTTTTAACTTCGTCTATCAATCCTTCTATACCAGTATTAATACTGAAGGATACCTTATCGTCTAACCATGCTTGTTTTGCATAGGGGCAGGGTGGTAGGCCGTTAAGTTTTTTGTTGGGTACTTCTAGGAAATCATGCGACCACTTACGTATGTCAGCTTCTACTGGATGCATTACGAGTTTTTAATTTTGTTATAGGCTTCCAAACCTTTTGGGCCACTAGCTTTCAATGCACGTAGACCAGCATTGTCTGTCACTGAACCACCGTTAGAATACATATGTGCCTTACCATTTGCCATACCCCCACGCATCATCTGTGTTTTCTTTTTGCCTTTAGGAAACTCAGCCATGCCTACGCCAATTGTAATGACAGGAACTTTCTTTGTAAGCATACCACCTTTTTTCATTTTACGTCCACCCAATACGAGTGATGCAGGTGGAGTTTCTTCACCACGCTTCTTTAACTCATTGAGTGCAGACCGCACTTGTGTAGCTGTAGCACCGCTATTTTTATCCAGCATGGCACGTAGCTGACCTGTAGTTTTATCAGATAGTTTATCAGCCATAGTGTATTCTCCTTACCACTTAACTTTATGTGACCAATATTTAGCAGACAGCTTAGTGGTAGGTTTACCCTGCGCATTGTGCCGTGCATAGTACGACTTCTTACGTGCTTTATCCTTTGCTGTCGTAGGATTTTTGCCAGCACCTTTTACGCCCTGCTGACCGAAGCGTATAAACTTATACTTGCCACCTTCTGATGCCATCACGCAGTGTGATTTAGTTGGGTGGTTAGGTGTCCGTTTGGGTTTGTTAACGCCAGACAGACCTTCCTCTTTCATTTTGTTTTTGACTCTCTCAGGTATAGCCATTACGTGCTTAATCCTTTTTCGGGCATTGGCATGTCAAACGTATGCGGTGTACACTTGGCTCTCCAGTCAACTATCTCACCTGACGCTACCATAGACTGATGCCATTGCATCACCTGCTCTGTGGTAGGACATTGCTGTACAACTTCAGTGTGCGTTTTAACTTGTCCATCCACTGTGATAATCACAGATAGGTATAGGAAGAATGAAACCATCACTCATCTTTCTCTGTCCACCCCTCTGCTCTCATCGCATCTTCTACATGCTTCAAAGTAAATGAACGCCCATAGTGGGCTTCAACAGCACTACGCACATAGAATACATCGCTATGCGGTATGTGCAGTCGGTCTAATGAATTAGTACGGATAGCATCGTAAAATGCATCAAGTACATTGTCTGTGTATAGTTTTACAGATTTTTTAGCCATTGTCAAGCACTTTCTTGTACAAGGTACGAATTAGTTGGTACGTGGGGTATAGTACAAGTGTTATCACTTAGAGTGTATTAACAAAGAAAATTTAGTAGAGACTAACTTATGTACAGTTAAGTGTTATAGTTATAGAGTTTTTTAAGAATTATTATATAGACATTTAAGTGTATCACTTTAAGTGTGTTTAGTTATACATAATTATACCAGATTTTCTATTGGCTGTCAACCCCCCTCTTTCAAAAAAGTTCAAATGGGTCCATACACCCCCTACAGTTGCCTATTTTTTAGGCAGTTGCACAATACTTGTGCATATAGGTAGTGTCAGTTGTTCCTGTGGTTAACACTTAATTTTCCTAATCTGTGTATTTCTCTGTATATATATCCACGCTACCCCCCGGTGGCCCCCGCCTACCCCGCCTTACCATGCCTGTATGTGCCGCATTATGCCTCTGCATAGCGTATGGTAAGAGCCAACTTAGTCCAACCTTGGACTTAAAGCATTGAAAATGCTGTATGTTTTCCAAAACAGTCAGTTGTAAACAACTGTTATGGTATCAGTTGCCATCCAAAGGATGACTTGTGAAGTCAGGTTTTACAGAATTGCAACGAAGTTGAATTGCTGATGCATCTATTTTGTATAGCCATAGCTATACAGTCAATCCGAAACACCCTACCCCCTCACGCATACGCATGATGCACATACACACACAGGGAAAACTTCACGCCTGTTTCCCCACGCATAATGCGCAGGAGAAATCGCGCACAGTTTTTTCGTTGACATTTCCAGCAAAATCAGGTTACGAAGTAAGGGCTTTCGAGGCAACGGCCTCACCAACCAACTAAACGGAGTTTAGATATGACGAAGAAAATTGCTAACGTAGTTAAGGCTGAAATCAACACATTGGAATCAGAGGGCAAAGCCCTTGCATCAATTTGGCGTGGCATTGCCAAAGGCAACTTTGAAAATGCTACCAAGGCTGATGGCTTCGACACACGGCTTGGAAAGCTGATGCAGAAGCTGAAAGCCGAAACTGATGCTGGTCGTATTTCTTCAGCTAGGCTGAAGGATTGCAACATTCACAACATTGACAAGCGGCGCAGAGCAGAGGCTCTGTGGTTTGTCGAGAATGAGACTGAGTGCCGTGAGTTTATGAAAGCCTCAAAGAAAGGCTTCAAGAGCCTCACAGCTTTACAAGCTGCAATGAAAAAAGCCAGCAAAGCTGAACAGTCAACTGAGCCAGAGGCTGACACACCTATTGAGCCAAAGGCTGACGACAAGTCCAATGTTGGACTAGACAAGCCAACAAAGTTGGATGCCGATACGATTGCAGAACAAGTCTTTGACTTGCTCGACACAAATGGTGTAAGCCTCAAAGAATTTGAGGATGCATTCGCCGCAATCAAAGCCATCCTTCAGGATGAAGACACAAACAAAAAGGCAGTAGCGTAAGCTACTGTCTACCCTTCCCCAAGTCCAATGTTGGACTAACCAATACGGAGTATTGAAAATGATTATCAACGAAATTATGCATGGTTTTTGTTGCCTGTTTATGTGGTGTGTAGCATTCGCATTCTTCTGCGCTGGTCCTGTGACAGCTTTGCTGATTGACCCAATGACTGGCGGAATGTGCTGGTGCGTAGCATTTGTGGCTTGGGCGGCTGGCTTGGCTTTCTACGATAGCCACTTGAGACTTCGCCAAAACCGTATTCACGAAAACATTTTGAGGCAGTACAATGGCTCGTAAATTCATCACACCAATGGGTAAACACAAGCTGGTGCGTTCAAGCTGGGCGGCTATGGATAGCAAGGCTTTCAGCCGTAGCTATGAGCCTGAGACACGGCCTGAGTTTCGGTGCTTTGTGACTGGTCAAGCTGATGCCGCCAATCGTGCTTATAAAGCACAGATTGAGAGCGAGGCCAAACAGCAAAGATTGCTGGCCTTGAAAGCTAGGATGCTTGCCAAGGGTTTACTTTAGTGTAACTTACGTAATAACACTTGAAACTTTGTGAAAGTGTTATTACTTAGATACACTTACCTAGTCCAATGTTGGACTTAACATCAACGGAGTTGAAAATGAAACAGATTGTTATTGCTGAATGGACTTCATGTGGCTGGCAAGCCATACCTGAAATTGCTTGGACGCAAGAGGATGCTCGTGCCATCATTGAGCCAAAGGCTACTGCCGCATGGGAAGATGCTGTTGGCTGGAAGTGGGAGTCTCGTGCCACGATTGTGGACACATGGGATTCCGATTGGTGTGACTGCGCTGTCATCAACCGCGAAACAGGCGAAGTGTGGGCGGCGTGGCAATGCTGTGAAATTGATGTGCCAAACATTGATGAGGAAGAGGACTTGCGTAGATGCAGTTTGACTGATAACATTTAGTCCAATGTTGGACTTAACAAACGGAGTTTGATATGCAAACCGGAAAGATTGTTAAACTACAAGGCAAGACACGCCATGGCAAAAACCGTGTGAATGAACACGGCGAGTTTTGGCAGGTGCTTGACCTACCCAAGCGTATACCTGAATGGCCTACTGGCACATTCCGCTTGCAGTCTCTTGAGACTGGTGATATACGTTGGCTATCGGATGACTTTACTGCAACCATTGTTACGGAGTAACACTATGACTTATCAAGTACACTTGACCCCGAAATCCAAGAATGAAAAGACTGGTGATATTCCTGTGTCTACTACAGAGGCACAGACTTGCCCACCAGCTTGCCCGTTCAACAACGCAAACGAGGGCGGTTGCTACGCAGAATCCGGCCCTCTCAAGATGCACTGGATGAAAGTATCCGACAAGGCTCGTGGTGACACTTGGCCTGTGTTTCTTGACAAGATTGCCAACTTGAAAGCTGACACATTGTGGCGGCACAATCAGGCTGGTGACTTGCCCGGACGCAATGACCAGCTTGATGCCAAGGCTTGTATGGAATTGACATCAGCCAATGACGGTAA